>UOFZ01000101.1_pt1 | contig 18775 bp, 12 predicted proteins | sample 1989551 | NCBI WGS metagenome assembly UOFZ01 (sample SAMEA4712198, study PRJEB27164) | hydrothermal vent metagenome | biome: marine basaltic hydrothermal vent biome; feature: marine hydrothermal vent; material: mineral | place: Pacific Ocean | collected 2011-06-14/2011-07-23 | depth 1691 m
GTTGCTGTAACTGCCCCTGTTTTTTCAATGTTTCAAGCAATCGGGATTTATTCTCAGGAGCATAAATCGTCTCATCCTGTAAGACTTCATTCACCGTCTTCAGTTCCTCTGTCACCCCGGCAAGCTGCTTTTCCAGTTTTTTTAATTCATTACGCAACGGTGCCTGCGTTCGGCGGCGGTCTGCCGCCTGCTGACGTTTGCGTTTTCGACTCGCGCTATTTTCGCCTGCCGGACGGGACTCTCGCCCCCGCTCCAACAACCAGCGTCGATAATCATCCAGATCACCATTGAATTCCTCTACCTTCCCTTGCTCCACCAGACAGAAACGATCCACCACCATATTTAGCATAAAGCGATCATGCGAAACCACACAGACCGCACCATCGAATGACTGCAGAGCATCAACCAGCGCATGACGCATGGCCAAATCCAGATGATTGGTGGGTTCATCCAGTAATAGCAGATTGGGTTTTTGATACACCACCATAGCCAGCACCAGGCGCGCCTTCTCGCCACCGGAGAAGGGCGCCACCGGTTCATCTACCCGCTCCCCCTGAAAACCAAAACCGCCAAGAAAATTACGCAGATCCTGTTCACGCGCCTTTTTATCCAGACGCTGAAAATGCAGTAACGGGGAAGCCTGTGCATCCAGCTGTTCCAACTGATGTTGGGCAAAATAGGCAATCTTTAAAGAATTTGCCTCCTGTCGCCGCCCCGCCCAGAGCGGGAGTTCTCCCGCCAGCAGCTTAATCAGAGTCGACTTGCCCGCGCCATTGCGCCCCAACAGTCCCAGTCGTTCACCAGGCGCAATATGCAGCCGGACGCCTGTCAACAAGGCTGGCTGCTGATTCGGCTCACCGTAGCCAGTGGCCACCTCATCCAGTTCCAGCAATACTGAAGCATGGGTTTGTTCGGCTGGAAAACGAAAATGAAACGGCGAATCAGCCTGGGCAATACTGATATCCGCCATCCGTTCCAGAGCCTTGAGCCGACTTTGGGCCTGACGCGCCTTACTCGCCTTGGCACGAAAACGTTCGACAAAACGTTCCATCTGTGCCCGTTCGCGCTGCTGCTTGTCAAATTGCGCCTGCTGCTGCGCCAGGTGCTGCGCCCGCGCCTGTTCAAAGTCGCTGTAATTACCTCGGTAGAGGGTCAGCTGCTGGTGTTCAATATGGGCAATGCGGTTACAAATTTTATCGAGAAAATCCCGATCGTGGGAAATCAGCAATAAGGTACCGGCATAGGATGTCAGCCAGTCCTCCAGCCAGAGTACCGCATCCAGATCCAGGTGGTTGGTTGGTTCGTCCAGCAACAAAATGTCAGATCGGCACATCAAGGCCTGCGCCAAATTTAAACGCATACGCCAACCACCGGAAAATTGACTCACCGGCAAAGCTTGTTTTTCTTCAGAAAAACCCAGCCCATTGAGGAGTACCGCCGCCCGACTACGCGCCCGATACCCATCAATCGCCTCCAGTTCACCGTGCAGCTGCGCCTCCCGCGTCCCGTCCCCCTGCTGCTGCGCCTGTTGCAGTTGATCTTCAATACGGCGCAGCGGCGCATCACCATCGATAACATAGTCAATTGCGCTGGTCTCCTGTGTCGGGGTCTCCTGCGCAACATGGGCAATCACCGCCTGCGGTGGCAGGCTGACTTCTCCGCTGTCAGCCTGCAACTCCCCCAGAATCAGAGCAAACAGGCTGGACTTGCCCACGCCATTACCGCCGGTAATCCCGGCTTTCTCGCCTGAGTGAATACTTACTGTTAGATTACGCAGCAATTCACGAGGGCCGCGCCAGAGACTGACTTCATTAAAATTCAACATGAGCGTATTTTATCCTAATCCTGAACATATGTCGGGGCCCGGACAACACCAATAAAGGTGTGCGAGAAATTACCCGTCAGGCTGTAAGTACCGGTGTTCAACTGATTAATTGTGATGAAGTTGACGTTTTTTAGCTACACAACTCCAGCATCTATACCGATACTTAGTGCGTACTAAAACTTCAGGGCAAACCCGGCGAAAGCCGGGGACGCAAAGCTACCGATCTAAAGGTCTGCCAGATATCCGGCAACCCATGACTGCGGAGCTGCCGGAATCGCTTTCCCGCTGTTTCGCTGCATTCCCTTCGCGTCCTGCCCTGACTCACTCTCGGTATTTTTACGGCAGGCCAGGTATGAACGCACAATCCAAAGTGGTTACCCTCAATCCGCACCCTGATCATGCTGGCGTTAATAACCGGGTCAAGGCGCAAAAACTCCTGGAAAGCTTTAAAAACCAGAGCATTCAGTACGCTCGAGACCTGATGCAACAGATGTTTGACAGCGCCGATGACCGCCTCTTTGAAATGGCGGAAAAGGCCGATAACAACACTGATCAATCCGTATACTTTGACTCTATGCGCATCGTGCGTTTAAAACGCAAAGAGATTGAATCTGACTACCGCAAAAACATTGAAGCGCTGTTCTCTGGTTTCTGGGCCACCAAACCTGCCAATCACGATACAAAACAGGATAGCAACGAGCTTGCCTGTGAAAATCTGTCACTCATGGAAGAGGTGGATCTGGAAGAATCACTGGCCATCAACACACTAAGCAGTAAAATTCGCGCTAACTATGCGCAGGATATTCATGCCATCGAACAACGCCTGCAACAAATTGCGCCGACTATTGAGGTTAATTCACAAACCAACCCCCTGGATCCTGAAAACCTGTGCACGGCTTTCCGCGATGCAACGGAAACACTGGATACAGAAATCAAGATCAAACTGATCATCTTCAAGCTTTTTGACCAGCATATCAATGAAACTATTGGCAAACTTTATCAGACCATCAACAGCAGCTTTATAGACGCGGGTATCATGCCAAAGATTAGAACCCGCATGCCACAGCAGCCATCGACAAACAATCCGGGTACTCAATCGGCAACCGGGTACGGACAATCAGTCACCCACGATGACATTGCAAATTCAGCAGAAACATTTACTGCTAATCCAGCAACCGGAGGAGCAGAGGTTCTGGTTTCGCTGCAACAGTTACTGGCACAGACCGGCATTGCCAATCAGGGAAAAGGTAGTCTGCAACCGGGTATGGGTGGAAATTTTGGCACGGGCGATTTTAACGGCAGCTCTTCTACAGCAGGATTTGTCACGGGTTCAACTGAACAGCTTCTCCATGCGCTGAACCATATTCAGTCCGGCGTTACGATGGCTTTGCCGAAGGATGGCACGCCCCAGGAAATCAGCTCGCAAATCAAAACCATGCTGGTTAACCAGGTCACCGAAGTGGCCGGGCAGCCTGCCAGTCTTAACTCGGTTGATAACGGCATCATCAATGTCGTATCGATGCTGTTTGAATTTATTCTTGATGACAACAATCTGCCTGCTACGGCAAAAGCTGAAATCGCACGACTGCAAATTCCCATGCTGAAAGTCGCTATTATCGACCAGGAATTTTTCAGTACTCAGGGACACCCGGCCCGCATCCTGCTAAATACGCTGGCCAGGGCCGGAATCGGTCTGGATGAGAGTGCAGAAAAGGAAAACAACCCGGTCATCATGCAAATTGAACAGGCGGTTGAACAAGTACTCACTGAATTCGAAAATGACGTTAGCGTCTTTGCCTCTGTGCTACAGGAATTCAACATCTTCATGGATGAGCAGCATGAACGTGAAAATTCGGCACAAGAATCCGCTCTTGCTGTTTTCCAGCACAAGGAAGAAGTTGCACTGGCACAGGCCTGGGTAAAGGAAACGCTGGAAGAAGTTCTGACCGGCAAGAAATTACCAGAGCAAATTGAAAAAATCATCCAGGGTCCCTGGCGTGAAGTCATGCTGCATACCTGGCTGAACCAGGGTGAAAATTCATCCCTTTGGAAAAATCAGCTGCGTTTTATTGACGTTCTGGCCTGGTCGGTTGAACCCAAGAAAATCTCCTTAGATAAAAAGAAACTGGGCAATATCATCAAGCAATTAATTCAAACCCTGCGTCAGGGGCTGGCTAATATTGATTATCCTGAAGACAAGACAGATAAACTCTTCAATGCCCTCGAAGCTTGGCATCTGGCCAGTGTCCGCGGCATGCTGCAACCAAACCCTGTAAATGAAGCAGAAAATGATGCCGCCATGAACAGCTTTCAGCAACAAAATCCCGCCGCGTCTTTCTTCCTCTTTGAGGAACCCCAATCGAGACAGATAGAATCAAACGACGATCCTCTGGAACAGCTATCAGAGATCGATGCGGGGCTCTCTGCACTCGAAAATACTAATGTTAGTTCAACTATCGCCAGTGTTACCGAGCATGCGGAAGACGATCAAGCCACAGAGATCGAGAAAACTATTGCCGACATGGAACAACAGGTAGCCTCCCTTTCTGAGCTGGAGGATATGCTGAATAACGTTCTTGAAGATACCGATAATGAAACCGAAGATCGGCAGATCATGGAAAATATTGTGCTCAGCAGCTGGGAAGAACCCGAGTCTGGCGATAATTATCCTGAAGACGAATATCTGGATATCGCCCGCCACATGGATGCAGGCAAATGGGTTGAATTTCTTGATGAGAACGGCAATGCCCAGCGCGCAAAACTGGCCTGGAAGAGCGATCTGCTCGGCGAGTACACCTTCCTCAACTGGAAGTTCGACGTTGTAGCCGACAAAACCCTGTTCGGCCTGGCCTCCGATCTGCGCTGCGGTCGGGCAAAAGTTATCGATGACATTCCCATTCTCGACCGCGCTCTGACCGCAGTCCTGTCTGGTATTAAGCGTAGCGCCTGATGAAATAGCAGGTCTTATGCTCGATTTATCATGCTCACGTTAAGAAAAATAAATTTTTGAAACACAAGATTCAGGCTGCCTGTCCCAGGATACCTGACTGATATTTATAATAAAACATCCAGTTCCTCAAGTTGCATTCTAAATTTAAAGTATTTTGATCCCCCGCCGAAATATACCCTGTCTCGACTCCATCTGCGTTTAAACCTTAAGGACATGATTATGATCAATAAAAAGCATCGCTCCAAATTCTCCAACCTTACACGAATTATATTCTCTGCCCTGCTTATTACTCTCGCACTAAGCTCCGGTGCCTGCAGTAACAGTGGCAGCACAGGCACCGCCACATCCGCAACGGGCACCGCTCAGTAAATAAGATGACTAACAAGGATCCTGCGATGAAAAAACATTTCACCCAATACATTTTATCCCTTTGCTCCATGCTATTATTTCTGGGCATTGCTAATCCAGCATGGTCTCTGACCGTCGGTGAACAATATACGATTAGCATTGAAAAAATTAACACTGATGGCAGCCTGACCAGCGGCGACACCTCACTCAATATTTCCACAACAGCCACTGCCGACAGCGATGGAAAACTGTCATTCACCTTCAGTAGCGGCATCCCCGACAACAGCAGCTGTAACTTTATGGTGGTAACCCTTAGCAATAGCAGCAATGCGGTTGAACGCAGAAGTCTCATTCCCTGCCCCGATGCGGGTAAGGCACTTCCCCTGGGTGTTTCCGGCGTCACCAACAATCAGGCGGATACTCTGATCGCTGCCTTTGCTAAAGCCGGTTCAGATGATCCTATTCTGGCCGTATTTGGTTTCACTATTGTTCGTTCTGAAGGCATCACAGCAGCGGAATTGTCTACCCTGGCAGATATCTGTTATCAGGGTATTGCAGGCACGGGCGGTTTTGTTGCCGACATGACCAGCAAGGGAATCACATCCGCCCAGTTGCAGACATATCGCAATAAAATTGTTTCTCTGCTGGCAGATCCGAATACAGGCTACAGTAAATTGTTGAAAGATTCGGTTGATGTTGCCAGCATTAATGATTCAACCCTTGAGGCGGCCAAGCGTGGCGAAGCTGCCGCCAAACTATTGAGCTATCTTGTCCAGGCAGCAACAACTGCCGGCTTTAGTCAGGATCGTATTCTGGAAGCCTTTAATGCAATGGGCGCTATTGCAGTGCCACTGATCACCTCAGCACAGGCCAGTGGTAATATTTCAGCTGCTACCGCTAAGTCTATTAACTCCTCCGTTGGCGGCGGGATCCAGAAACTCAAGGCCGATAATGCTATCGAAAAATATACCCAGGCATTAGCGGCATTGGGCGCAACCGGAGATGACCTAACGACATTTACAACTGCGGCCAATACACTGACCGCCGCCATGACCGCCGCTTTTGAGGAATTTGATAAAGTATTTAACGGTTCTGAAACAGACACAGATGTCAATACGGCAGATAGTACAATGACAACAGCCATAAACACTGCCACTGCCGCCTTTAGTACTGCCACGGCGGCCAGCAATGCCCGTATTGTCAGCATGATTGCCAACATATGCACGGCGATAAACGTTAGCTCTTCCACCTGCGTTCCAACCAGCAACTTCAAGGTCTTTCAGAGTAGCGGCGGCACAGCAAACTGGCCGATTATGATGGTTATCCCAACCGAATGGCTGTCCACCATCAAAACAGCGGGGGGCAGTTTGTCTTATACGCGGGATACCGTCAGCATCCCGACCGACCTGCAAACGGCACTTGGCAGCAGTACACGCACAAATTTCGGCACTGGCGGGCAAAATATCCCCCCCCCCTATGCCGAACTGTTCTCCATTCAGGAGGACGTCATGATCCGGGAATTTGTACGTTTTGCCGCACAGGCTTCTGCGGGTCAGGACATGAGCGCCCAGAACACGGTGGAAAAGGCCTTCTCGGATGGTCTGCAAACTATCGCTGGCAATATCAGTGGTACGAGTGATGGCTCCACTGCGATTACTACCGCCCAAAAAGAAGCGCTGACTGGGTTAATGAAGTCACCACAGTTCTAGTCTGTTAATAACGACAAAAAAAAAGGGGGATCGTACGATCCCCCTTTTTCTGCTCGGCCGACAGAGAACTATTTCTAACCGACTATATTAGCGTCATATTTTATGCCGGTATCAAGTTTCCAGACAGCCAACCGATAACTACTTAAAGCATCTTATGAGTATTTGCACTATGGCCTATTCACACCAACCCTTAGCAGCGGAAAAACAATCTGATCAGATTGAGATCCTCCAGTTTTACCTTAATACCCGACTGCCTTTTGGCATCAATGTTCTCAAGGTCAAGGAAATCATTCCTGTACCGAACCTGACCCAGTTACCCAATGCTAACCCGGTTATTTGCGGTGTCGCCAATCTGCGGGGTACTACCCTGCCGGTTATCGATCTGGCAAAAGCCATTGGTCAGCCACCCACGGCTGATTCAACATCGGCCCAAACGTCGGTAATCATTACAGAATTTAATCGGGGTCTGCATGGTTTTTTGGTAAATCGAGTGGATCGTATTGTTTATCGTGACTGGAAAGAAATTCTACCCCCGCCCAACACACTCGGGACGTCAACCTATACCTCAGGCGTTACCCGGGAAAATGACGCCCTGGTGCAAATACTGGATCTGGAACGCATCATTGCCACCTTCGATTCAGTTACTGATGGTGATTATGCCCGTATCTCGACAGAAGGGTTGGATGATCAGAATCGATGTCAACGAATTCTGGTGGTGGATGATTCTGCCATGGCCCGAGCTCAGACCGTGCGCACACTGGATTCTCTTCGCGTTCCCTATGTTATGGCGCGGGATGGCAAAGATGCGATGGACGTTCTGCTGAAATTAAATGGCGACGAAGCAGATCCTGCTGAGGCTATTAGCCTGGTGTTATCAGATATTGAAATGCCGGAAATGGATGGTTACAGCCTGACCCAGCAAATCAGAAAAACCCCCTCGCTGGCCAATCTTTATATCCTGCTACACACCTCGCTCAATGGCGCCATCAATGCAGAGCGCGCCGAAAAATGTGGAGCCAATGCTGTACTGACCAAGTTTGTACCTGAAGAGCTAGCCACCCAGGTTATTGCAGGCCTTAAACAAACCACAGACAAGGATGCCTGAAACCATCCTCGGGCATTTTCCGGGCAATAGCAATCGCCTGCTGCATCTGTTCAGGTGAAAGTATCCCGCCCGAACAGATGCAGTCATTCCTGCTAAATGAAGTAACCTGTACGCCCCTGAGTTATATTTATAAATTTAACGGCGCGTTTTACTGCAATCCCGGATCAAACTGAAATTACAGTTTCCCCCCTGCGGGAAATCTTAAACAGGAACAACATTTGTGGCTTGCAATCCTTTTGGTCCACGTTCAATTTCAAACGTTACGACCTGACCTTCATTAAGGGATTTATAGCCTTCAGCGGTAATTGCAGAAAAGTGTACGAATACATCTTCACCACCATCTTCCGGTGCAATAAAACCAAAACCTTTGGAATTATTAAACCACTTTACAGTTCCATTACTCATAAAAAACAACCTCGGTACAAATATTACAGCTTCTTGTTTAAGCCCTTTCGAGCTCTAGTTACTGAAGGAATAAAAGTTTGGTATTCAACCCCGCACTTTATATCCCCCCCCAATTAACTGCCTACAGAAGGCAGTTTCATGGAGTATAGCTAATAATTATGTAAATGTGATTATTTTATTCCATTACACAATACTAAAGTCGGCATAATTTTTGCGTCTTCTAACCTTAATAAAAATGAAGCCTGCTGAATAAATAACAAATAGCCACATCGGTAATATGCATCATTTAATCCGTCGTTTTCTTTGAAATGTCACGGTAAATCTCAGAACCCGTTTCAACAAATTCCTGTGCTTTTTCCTGTAATCCTTTTTGCAAGGCTCCCGCATCATCCAGTCCCTGTGCCGCCGCATAGTCGCGCACGTCCTGGGTGATTTTCATCGAGCAAAAATTAGGTCCACACATGGAACAAAAATGGGCCAGCTTGTGTGCCTGTTTCGGCATGGTTTCATCATGAAATTCCTGCGCCCGATCCGGATCCAGACCCAGGCTGAACTGATCTTGCCAGCGAAATTCAAAACGCGCCTTGGACATGGCGTTATCGCGTATCTGGGCACCGGGATGTCCCTTGGCCAGATCTGCCGCATGTGCAGCAATTTTATAGGTGATAATCCCTTCTTTAACATCGTCTCGATTAGGCAGGCCCAGATGCTCCTTGGGCGTGACATAGCAGAGCATGGCACAACCGTACCAGCCAATCATCGCCGCACCAATACCGGAGGTAATATGATCATAACCCGGTGCGATATCGGTGGTCAGCGGCCCCAGAGTGTAGAACGGCGCCTCATCACAACATTCCAGTTGCTTGTCCATGTTTTCCTTGATCATGTGCATGGGCACATGTCCCGGCCCTTCGATCATGGTCTGTACGTCGTGTTTCCAGGCAATCTTGGTTAACTCACCCAGTGCTTCCAGCTCCCCGAACTGAGCTTCATCATTGGCATCGGCGATCGAACCGGGACGCAGCCCGTCACCCAGTGAAAAAGCCACGTCATAGGCTTTCATGATCTCGCAAATATCTTCGAAATGGGTATAAAGAAAGTTTTCCTGATGATGGGCAAGACACCACTTGGCCATAATCGAACCGCCACGGGAAACAATGCCGGTCACTCGCTTTGCCGTCAGCGGCACATGCCGCAACAACACGCCAGCATGAATGGTGAAGTAATCCACGCCCTGTTCCGCCTGTTCGATCAAGGTATCGCGAAACAACTCCCAGGTCAGATCTTCAGCCTTGCCGTTGACCTTCTCCAGCGCCTGATAAATCGGCACGGTGCCGATAGGCACCGGTGAGTTGCGAATAATCCACTCACGCGTCTCATGGATATTTTTACCGGTAGAAAGGTCCATGATGGTATCCGAGCCCCAGCGAATACCCCAGGTCATCTTGTCCACCTCTTCTTCAATGCTCGAAGTGACGGCTGAATTACCCAGATTACCATTGATTTTTACCAGGAAATTACGCCCGATAATCATGGGCTCCAATTCGGGATGGTTAATATTGGCGGGAATAATGGCTCGGCCCCGGGCAATTTCATCACGCACGAATTCCGGACTAATGGCCTCAGGCAGGTTTGCTCCCCAATTGTTACCGGGATGCTGTTCGGCCAACAGCTGACGATATTCATCCAGACGCAGGTTTTCACGAATGGCGACATATTCCATTTCTGGTGTAACCATACCCTTGCGCGCATAATGCATTTGAGAAACATTGCAGCCAGGCTTTGCCTTACGCGGTTGACGCTGATGCTGTTCAAATCGTAAATGATCCAGTGAACTATCCGCCAGCCGCTGTTGTCCATAATCAGAACTTTGCTCGCTTAACTGCTCGCTATCACCCCGTTCCTCAATCCAGGCGCCACGCACATTGGCCAGCCCCTTGCAGATGTCAATTTCAACCATCGGATCCGTGTAAGGCCCGGAGGTATCATAGACAGTCACGGGCAGGTTGGTTTCTATGCGCCCGCCCTCTATGGCAGGAGTGTCAGTAAGGCTGATTTCGCGCATGGGTACCCGGATATCCGGCCGATGACCCTCGACATAGATTTTTCTTGAATTAGGGAAAGACTGAACAGACGCCTGATTTAATTTGGCGGTCTTGCTTAGAAATTTATCGGGGATTGCATTCATGGTCGCGGTCCTGTAATTTCGTTTAGAGATGTGTGGCCACGGCGGGGAAATGGAAATGAACGCATTTCCTACGCCGGTGTCAGCCGGTTCAGGTTCAAAGGGTATTTCTCAGCCCAGGCATTACATCGACCAGCTGTCGAATGGGGCACCCCTAGCGTGATGGATCAACTTATATGATAGCTCGAGAAGTTGCAAGTTGTGACCACCTGCCCACGGCTTGCACGACAGGCATGAAAACCTTGCCCTCTCGCAACAGCCGCAGGGAACTCTAGATTCAACCCAGATAAGAGATCAGACCAATGAACACCGAACAAGCCCGAGAAAACATGATCAAACAACAGTTGCGCACCTGGGAAGTACTGGATGATCAGCTGCTTGAACTTCTGCAACAGGTACCCCGCGAAGATTTTGTCCCCCCCGCCCTGCGTAACCTGGCCTTTGTCGACATGAGCATTCCGCTGGATGAAGGGCAGGTCATGATGCCCCCCAAGGTTGAAGCTCGGATGTTGCAGGCGCTGGCTATTCAGCCCAACGAGGAGGTGCTGGAAGTCGGCAGCGGCAGTGGCTATGTCACCGCGCTGCTGGCTAAACAAGCCAAAAAGGTCTATAGCGTTGAAATCTCGCCTCACCTGCTGCAACAGGCAGGCCAAAAACTAGCTGCACATGGCATTAAAAACATAGTCCTGGAACAGGGCGATGCCGCGCAAGGCTGGAATACCCATAATATGTATGAAGTTACTGCCATCACCGGTTCACTTCCGATTCTGCCGCGCGCCTTTCTCGAATCCATGACTATTGGCGGACGTCTGTTTGCTATTATTGGTGATGCTCCCGTCATGGAGGCGACGCTGGTTACCCGGCTGGGAAACAGTGACTGGTCACATGAAATTCTGTTTGAAACAGAGCTCCCTCCCTTGAAAAACGTGCAACAAGCAGAACGGTTTATACTCTAAATATTTCTGACTCACACTACTGCTAAAGTCGGAAGATGGCGGAGAACATAAAGCCCCGGCTTGTTCCCGCCACAGCATACAGCATATATTCTTGATCCGACTAACCACCTGATGTGGCTTTGATGGACTTAAGCACAGTATAATTCGAGCATGTTAATTGCACCACCGGGAACAAAATCAAAGAGTCATGACTATGCGTAAAATTTTAATTTCATTAAGCCTTTGTCTTCTGGCCAGCCCAGTGCTGCACGCTGAAAATCTTGTTGACATTTATAAACTGGCACTGGCAAATGATCCCACTTTCCGTGCAGCAAAACAGGAATTTCTGGCGACTCGGGAAGTCAAAAACCAGAGCCGGGCGCTGTTTCTGCCCGCACTGAATATCACGGGTAATTACAGCCATCTGCGCCAGGAATATACCTTTATTGGTTCTCCGCGTGACGACAAATACATCAGTAAAAATTATGGACTCAACCTGAAGCAGGTTATCTATCGATATGACTATTTTGTCCAGTATCGAGAGGCTAATTATAAGGTTGCCCAGGCTTCAGCCAACTTCAACAATGCGGCCCAGGAACTGATTGTACGCGTGGCACAGCGCTATTTTGACATGCTTGGCGCAATGGATAATTTGGATTTTGCCCGCGCTGAAAAAAAAGCGATTGCAGAACAGCTAAAGCAAACAAAACAACGTTTTGATGTCGGCCTGACCGCCATTACCGATGTCTATGAAGCCCAGTCCCGCTACGACCAGTCGGTTGCCCAGAATATTGCCGCTGAAAATCAGCTCGCTATTAGCCGGGAAAACCTGCACGAAGTCATTGGCCAGTACCCAAAAAGCATTGCCAAACTTTCAGCACAAACGCCGCTGCTCAAACCTGAACCGGAAGATATCGAAAAATGGACTAAAATTGCCAGTCAGCAGAGCCTGAGTCTGATTGCCGCTGAAAAAGCCGTGCAGATTGCTCGCGAAGAAGTCAATCGCCAACGAGCCGGTCATTACCCCACCCTGGATCTGGTTGCCAGCAAAACGCGATCCATTACTGAAGGCGGCGCCTTCGTCTCTTTTACCGGCAAAGAACAAACCGATACCCGCATCAGCTTGCAATTTAACTTGCCTATATATCAGGGCGGACTGGTTAATTCAAAAACCCGTCAGGCCGCCTACCAGTACAGCAGGGCCAGGGAACTTTATGAACGCCAGCGCCGCGCGACGGAAAATAAAACACGCAGCGCCTACCTGAATGTACAGGCTGATATCAGTCAGGTATTAGCCTACAAGCAGGCACTGAAATCCAGCCGCACCGCGTTGGAAGCTACGGAAGCGGGTTACGAAGTTGGCACCCGCACTGCCGTCGATGTACTCAATTCGCGGCGTGAAGTTTTCCGCGCTGAACGCGACTATGCCAAATCACGCTACGCCTATATTATTGAAACCCTGACTTTGCGGCAGGCGGCGGGTACGCTCAGTGATGCGAATTTGAATGCCCTCAATCACTGGTTGCAATAACATGCATACTGCTGCACTTACCGATGCCAATTACCCATATTTCAAATCCCCGGTCCGGCTGATTCGTTAAACTCATTTGTTAATCGCCCTTGGCAACAAAAAAACAATTTTTTCCCTTCTGGTATTATCTCGGCCCACAATACTGGCCTATGTGGCTGGGGCTGGGATTTCTGCGTCTGATCAGCGCCCTGCCACTCAGGTTCCATCAATGGACAGGAAATGCACTGGGCCTGTTCACCTATTACCTGTTACCTTCACAGCGCCGCATTACCCAAACCAATATCCGGCTTTGCTTTCCTCATTTAAACCGCAAAGAACAGCGCAGGCTGGCGCGAACCAGTCAACAGGCTGTTGCTATAGCACTGTTTGACTCGGCCCTGTCCTGGTGGGGACGCGATACACGGCTGCGTAAACTTTACCGAATCGAAGGACTGGAACATCTGCATGCCGCACAAAAGGCAGGCAAAGGCGTGTTATTGCTCGGTGGACACTACACCACCCTGGAAATCAGCGGCCGTTTGCTGGCGCTTGAAAATATTGCGGTTCATCCCACTTACCGGCCCGCACACAACAAACTGTTTGAAGCCGTAATGTCATTTTCACGCAAGAAACTGTTTTCTGACCTGCTGCCCAGTAAAAACATGCGCCGTATTGTGCGTGTACTAAAACAAAAGGGTATTTGCTGGTATGCACCGGATCAGGATTTTGGCCGTGAAGGCAGCGTGTTTGCACCATTTATGGGAGTGCCCGCCGCCAGCCTGACAATTACCGCTCGCCTGGCCAGACTTTCAGGCTCGCCTGTGGTGCCCTTTTCATCATATCGTCTTGCCGGTGGACAGGGTTATGTCCTGCGCATTAAACCCGCCCTTGAAAATTTTCCCTCCGGCGATGACCTCGCCGACGCCACCCGTATTAACCAGGTTATTGCGGATAATATCAGGGATGCACCGGAACAGTACCTGTGGCTGCACCGCCGTTTCAAGACCCGCCCCTTTGGCGAACCCCAACTCTACCCCCTGCGTCGCGACAAACGCCTCAAGCGCTATAGCCGCCTGCTGTTTGCGTTAACACTACCAGCTATGGCCTATACCGGCTGGATGGCCTGGCGGTTCAAAGATAAACAATACCTGTTACAACGTCTGGGGCTGTCATTCAAACATCAAACCAGGCAAGCCATCTGGGTGCACGCCGCCTCGGTGGGCGAAGTCAACGCCGTATTGCCTCTCATTAAATTAATGCTGGAGAAAAATCCGGCTCTTTCCATTATCCTGACGACCACCACTCCCAGCGGACAAGCCACTGCCCGCACTAAAATGCCTGCGGCGGTTAATTGCAATTATCTGCCCCTCGACTGGTGGCGAGTGGTGACACATTTTCTAGACTGCATTAAACCTAGCTGCGCCCTGATCGTGGAAACTGAAATCTGGCCCAATCTTTACGAAGCCTGCTTTCAGGCAGGCGTACCGTTAACCGTTATTAATGGTCGGCTATCTTCCCGCACCCTGAACACCCGCCCCTGGATTCGCGCACTCTACTGCAAAGCAATGGAAAATACCTATGCCGTACTGGCCCGTTCAGAAAAAGATGCACAGGGCTTTGCCTCGCTGTCGGTACCTAAAGAAAGGATCAAGGTCATCGGCAACATAAAATTTTCTGCCGTTATGGAGAAATCCATTTCTCCCATTCACCTTGGACGCCCTTATGTGCTGGCCGCCTCTACCCGTGAGACTGAAGAAATCTATATTGCCCGACAATGGCTAAAACAAAAGAGAAATGATCGCCTGCTGGTTATCGTTCCCCGACACCCGATGCGGCTGAACGATATATTACGGGATCTCACTGCACTCACGGCCCATATTTCTATCCGCAGTAAAAATGAATCTGTTACGGCAGAAACAAAAATCTATATCGCCGATACTTTTGGCGAACTGCCTGCCTTCATTGCGGGCTCAGATTTTGTAATCATGGGCGGCGCCTTTTCTAAAAATGGCGGACAAAATATTCTGGAAGTGGCGCAGCAGGGCAAGGCCGTTATTTTTGGCCCGTATATGAACAATTTTCGTGATGAGGCAAATTTATTTCTGCAACAACAAGCTGGAGTCTGTGCCAAAAATGAAGATGAACTTGGCGCACTAATTCAGAAATGGCTTGATGATAAAGAAAAACCTCGCCAATTTGGCAAACACGGTCTCACCCTCAGCCACGAAAACAGTGCTATAGCACAGAAATATCTACTGGAAATCGACACGCTCTACCCTAAACTGAAGCTGTTATAAATCACCCCGCGCACAACTTATCCCAACCCAGTATATCCTCCCAAAAACGCCTGCCAGCCCTGCTCAGAAAAATAAAAACGGGTTTGATTTTTTTCTGCTTTATCAAAAAATTTATCCAATGAACGTTTAAGGCGCAAAATATTGGCCTGCTGCCAACGCTCATGCGGTTTACGCAAAACCCCCCGGTCAAAATCAATCAAGTGAAAATTTCCCTGTCGGTCCAACATGATATTCATGGCATTCAGATCAGCATGATACACACCCGCATCATGGAATCGTCTCAATGTCTGCCCCAGACTCTGCCAGACAGGCGCCGTCAACACCGAATCTTGCAGTAAATCAGCCAGGGTCTGTGCCTCAGAAATTCTCCCCATAAGAATGTCCGCACGATAAAACAGTCCTTGCCTCTGCACCCGGGCAGCGACAGGTTGAGGAACAGGAAGCTTCTTTTTCCGGAGTGCGACCAGCAACTGCCATTCACGCCAGGCACGCGTTTGCGAAAGTCCAGGCCAAACATAACGGTCCTCGACAAAACGGGCTACCAGCCCACCTCGTCGGTAATGACGCAAAACATATTCCTGCCCGGCAAAATGAATAAACGCTGTTGTTCCCCTCCCTGATGCAATACCGTTTAATGCATCACGTCTGCGCCAGCTTTCTATTTCAAAATATGACGCAGTGGGATTTTCAATTAGCTCAGCATCGTATAGGATGTGTTCTTGCTTTGAATGAGTTTCGATTAACTTCATACACATGATTTTCCATCCGGGTTCAACTCCACGCAGTCTTTGTATTCTACGCCTGTCGGCCATTGGTGACATCTGTCACGTTCTGCCCGTGGTGCGGACCTTGCAACATTATTGGCCACAGACACAATTGACCTGGATTATCGGTAAACTGGAACACAGTTTAATTGGCGACATACCCGGAATCGAGTTTATCATCTTTGACAAGTCAGAGGGATTGACAGCATATCACCACCTTTATCAACAATTGCGCGGGCGACGCTTTGATGTCCTGCTGCACATGCAAATGTCATTACGTGCCAGCCTGGCCAGCATGCTGATCCCGGCCAACACCCGGTTGGGGTTTGACCGTCAAAGAGCCAACGACATGCAATGGATATTTACCAATAAACAAATCCCGCATATCGACAAACAGCATGTACTGGACAGTTTCTTCAGTTTTATCGAGACCTTAGGCATACGGGAACGTCTTCTGACATGGGATATCCCTATCAGCGAATCCACCCGCAAGCAATTTAAAAATATCCTGCCGGATGCGCCTTATATTGTAATCAGTCCCTGTTCCAGCATGGCCTACCGCAACTGGAGCATCGAAGGCTATGCCGCCGTGGCTGACTATATCGCAGAAAAATATAACCGGCCCGTGGTTCTCAGCGGCGGCCCTTCTACCATCGAAAAAAAATATGGCAAAAAAATCACAGCACTTTGCCAGCACAAACCTATAAACCTGATTGGCAAAACCACCCTCAAGGAACTGCTGGCGATAATTGATGACGCAGAACTGTTAATTGCACCGGATTCAGGCCCGGCGCACATGGCCACAGCCGTCAATACGCCCGTAATCGGCCTCTATGCCTGCACTAATCCAGATCGGGCTCGTCCCTACCTATCTGCAGAATACGTCGTTAACCGTTATCCAGACGCAGTACAGGCCAAATATGGAAAACCGGTTGCTGACATCCCCTGGGGAAGTCGGGTGCGTGATCCAGGCACCATGGCGCGGATAACAAACACTGATGTTGAAATCATACTGGATCGACTACTAAAAAAATAAGTCTCAGACGGATTTGCGAATAACCAGTTCTATGGAAAATTCACCTTCACTGGGCAAGGCGTCCCCGTGAGTCACATAGCCCTCGTCACAGACCTTGCAGTAAATCAATTCATGTCTAGGCAGCACACGTTTGACAAGCGGCAAAAGCCCAAGGGTATCGGGCAACTGATCCTGCTCCGGCAAAAAGAAATGAGCATGGTCGTCATTGAATCTGGACGGCAGATGCGTCTTCTTCTCATACAGGTCACGATGAGGCAGATAAAGAATTAGATACCCGCCGGGTTTGAGCACTCGCCACCAGTTATTTAGCGCCAGCTCAACATCCGGCAGGTGCTCCAGCAAGTGACTTGAATAGACGAAATCAAAGCTTTCATCATCAAGGCCATGCAACAGCTGTGCATCGCCATGCTCAAAATCCCAACCACGCACGTTGGTCACAACCGGATCACCACCATAGCCAATATCCAGACCATAGCCCTGACAATATTTATTAAAAAAATCTTCCCGTTGTCAACGACCGTGGGCTTTGCTGGTTTCTCCTAGCGCGGGCTTGCGCCCCAAAAAAGGCAAGTGGCCAAATAAAATGTAACGCACTTTCCTGATGCGATCTTTAATCGGCTTATTCTTACGCTCGGCCGGAATGGGTGCGAATAAATAGTAACGTATACGCTTGTACAGCTCATCAATCATAAACTTGGACCTTTGCTATAATAACTTTCTGACTACAGTTGCATATACAGTAAATCAAATCTCTGGCACGCATATTCTACTGGAATATCGGCCATTCCATAGGCTTGGCCACATTCGTCCAACGAATTATTATCCTTGATAAAACAGGCGACATGTTGACAGTCATCCGGCTCGACAACTTCTGGCCGGGTATGGGTAAACAGAACCAGGGTTGGGCATTTCACGGCAAAAGCCAGATGCATCAACGAGGTATCTCCCGTAATCATGGCAAAAACCTGATCCAGCAAAGCCCCGACTTTATCAAGGGACACCAGCGGTACCCGTTTATAAGGCTTGGAACCCGTATATTTCAGGGCGAATTCATCAACCAGTTCTTCCATACCCGGGTTGGTGAAAACCAACGGATGAAGTCCATAGCTATCAGCAATTTGTGTCGCCAGTTTGGCATAACATTCGACCGGCCAACGCTTCTCTGGCACTCGCGCACCCAGATTGATGGCTACATAATGTTGTCCCATCTGGGCAAGGAATTCATGCGCAAACTGGCAAGCAAGGTCAGAACAGTAAAAAGAACTGCCTCGCCGTACTTCATTCGCTGCTATTCCAAGCGGTTCCAGTGTGCGCCCAAGCGCCCGGGTCCAGTGCCCACAAAAAGAAGGTGTTTTAACTAATAAATTATTAGCCTTGCGCAAAGCCAGGGTATGATCGAAACCAAGCCGGATACGAGCAGCAATCAGTCGTGTGACAAGCGGACTTGAGCCCCCCGAATAAAGGTTCACCGATAAATCAAACTTTTTATTTCGCAAATACAATATCTTGCGAATAAAGTCGAGTATATAAGCTGTTATCCGGCGTTTATTTCGACTAAAAGGAAGCACCTCGTGACAAACAGGATGATTCTCAATCACTGTAACAGCAGCAGGATCTACCACCAGCGTAATTTTCGCACGCGGAAAACGTTTTCCTATAGCCTCAACCACCGGGACACGCAGCAGGACATCCCCAAGCAAGCCCCA
>UOFZ01000080.1_pt1 | contig 18418 bp, 15 predicted proteins | sample 1989551 | NCBI WGS metagenome assembly UOFZ01 (sample SAMEA4712198, study PRJEB27164) | hydrothermal vent metagenome | biome: marine basaltic hydrothermal vent biome; feature: marine hydrothermal vent; material: mineral | place: Pacific Ocean | collected 2011-06-14/2011-07-23 | depth 1691 m
GTGGTCTACATCCTCGATCAGGTCCGGGCACTGGAAAAGGAAATGAAGCAACGCCTGCACGAACAGGGGCTGGACGAGGTCAAACCCAACATTATTGTCCTGACACGCTTGATCCCCGAAGCGGAAGACACCACCTGCAACCAGCGGATTGAACCCATCGCGGGCACTGAGCACGCGCGGATTCTGCGCGTGCCGTTCCGCAAGGCTTCAGGAGAAGTGGTGCCACAGTGGATCTCGCGTTTTGAAATCTGGCCCTATCTGGAACGCTTTACGCTCGATGCGGAACGTGAACTACTGGCCGAACTGGGCGGACGTCCCGATCTGGTGATCGGAAATTATTCGGATGGCAACCTGGTTGCCAGCTTGTTGGCGCAACGACTCGGTGTTACCCAATGCAGCATTGCCCACGCGCTGGAAAAAACCAAATACCTGTATTCCGACCTCTACTGGCACGAGAATGAACAGCAGTATCATTTCTCCACCCAGTTTACCGCCGATCTGATTGCCATGAACACAGCGGACTTCATCATCACCAGCACCTATCAGGAAATCGCCGGCACCGATGAAAGTGTAGGCCAGTACGAAAGCTATTCCTCCTTCACCTTACCGGGCCTGTACCGGGTAGTACACGGCATCGATCCTTTCGATCCCAAGTTCAACATCGTCTCACCCGGTGCGGATCCTGATGTTTATTTTCATGCGGGAGAGACCGAACGCCGCCTGGTTCACCTGCAGGATGAAATCGACAGTCTGGTATTTGGCCAGGATACGGATAATGATACCCGCGGCGTGCTGAGCGATCCGGACAAACCGCTATTGTTTACCATGGCACGCATGGATCGCATCAAAAACATCACCGGCCTCATAGAATGGTATGCCGGTTCGCCCGAACTTCGCTCGACCGCCAACTTGCTGGTCATTTCAGGGCACATCAATCCGCAGTACTCCAGCGATGCGGAAGAACGTGATCAGATCCAGCACATGCATGCCCTCATGGATCAGTATCAACTCGATGGCGAAGTACGCTGGCTTGGCAAACGTCTGGACAAGGATCTAACCGGCGAGATTTATCGTGTGGTAGCCGATCAACGCGGCGCTTTTGTACAACCCGCCCTGTTCGAAGCCTTCGGCCTGACCGTAGTCGAAGCCATGAGCAGCGGTCTGCCGACCTTTGCCACCTGCTTTGGCGGGCCACTGGAAATTATCGAGAATGGTGTATCCGGCTTCCATATCGATCCCAATCATGGCGCAGACGCAGCACAGTGCATGGCGGACTTTTTTATACGCTGTCGCCGTGACCCAGGCCACTGGGATGAAATCGCGCACGGCGCACTGGAAAGAGTAGCAAGCAGTTATACCTGGAAACGCTACGCCGAACGCATGATGACGCTATCGCGCGTATACGGTTTCTGGCGTTACGTCACCGATCTGGAACGTTCCGAAACGCTTCGCTACCTGGAGATGTTCTACGCCCTGCAATACCGGCCATTGGCATCAAAGCTATAATGCAAAATAAAATGTCCGCCGGATTTGGATTTATGCAGCATGCGACGACAGTGATGAAATAAGTGTTTCCTTGTTGTAATAGATAAACATATTTCGCCTATCAAGTAATTCATCTATAACTTCACGTCCCTCGCGCTGCATTTCGTCACCCTTCTCGTTAAGGAAATCCTGTTTCTCATAAGATGTTGATGATGACAGTATAATCATTATAATTTTATTATTTATCTTTTTCGTTATATCCTGTAGAGATACCACATACTCTTTCAGTCCCCTTACCTCAGGAAATAAATGTTGCAACACAGCGACCTCATGCCAAAGCATATTAAGATAATTTGATATGGCATCAGGTCCAGTTACCCAGGAACCCAGTAGTTCATTCAGATTTTTATAATACAGATTTAATTTCTTATCCAGAAAATCATAATCAGGCTGTGATAACGTTCCTCTAAGTCGGCCCGTTAATTTTAGTGATTGTTCTATCGGCGTTCCGGCATACGGCAGCATTTTGCAATAAATCACTCCGGCAGAACCATCGCCGACAATTTTCCTTAAGAATTCTGCATTTTCACGAATAGAGTTAAACGTGCTATTCGGTTCAAACATCATAAATCCATAACCATACATCAAATCGATACTTTTTAATATTTCAACTGCCCTGAGGTTATCAGAAACCTTCACTCGTTTATTAAGCTCAACAAGACCTGATTCAGCACCCGACTCTAGTCCAAGATAAACCAGATACAGACCGGCATCGCGCATTAATGAAAATAGAGACGCATCTATTTCGTCAGCGCGACAACTTATCTTCCAGATAATTTTGCCGATCAATTCATTACGATCCAGCTCATCGATAAAATTATATATCCAACGCCTGCCCGCCTTGCCAATTATTGGAAAATCATCATCCTGAAACAGGAATATTTCAGCATTTCTCTCATCGTAGAGTTGTTTCATTTCCTCTACGACATTAGCTGGTGAACGACGTCTGACACGTTTTCCCGGTGCTCGTTGGTAATACTCCTGTATAGAGCAAAATGCACAATTATGTGGGCAGCCACGTGTAGCAAGCATGGGTTGAATAGATTTCCCGAGTACTTTTTTCTCTGTAAAAGGTCGGTAGGGAAAGGGTAATAGATTAAGATCGTCTACCAATGGACGAAGCGTGTTTAGTGTTATGCTTTCATTATTAGTGTGATAAGCAATTCCATTTACATCGTGCCAGGTTTTTTTATTTGACAGACATTGAACAAGTTCGAGAAGTGTTTGTTCCCCTTCAAACAATACAACACTATCCAGCTCCGGAATTTGCTGTAAGGTTTCTTCATAGCACAAACTGGGATAGTGCCCACCTATCGTAAAATGACAGTTCACCCCTCGCGCCCTCAGGAATGAGGCAAGGAATGAGAATTTAGAAAGGTAATACTGAAAAATAAGTGAAAAGCCGACAAGGATCGGTTCGTTTCTTCGAATACTTTGAAGAATATCATCCGAATTTGTTTTTACATCGATAATTAATACATTATAGTCATTTCGTTTAAGTACAGATGCAAGATATCCAAGACCAAGATTGCCCTGGTCCTGGAATCCAATCAGCACAACAGACGAACCTGTTCGAGACATGAAGATCCGCCAATTTAAGGGATAACTATAATCAATAGCATCGGAATCAACTATTTAATATAGCAGCTATAAACCTCGATAGCTTCTTTGATAGCGTCTTCCTGTATCTTCATAACAGCCTGCTGCGCCTTCAATTGAATGACAGATAATCTAGCAAGATCTCGGAATTCGAACTGAGCATACAGTTCCGGAGGCGGATCAAAGATCCATTCTCTCTTAAAGGCAAGTTCTTTTGGTAATTGATAGTTATGCATGACACATCTCCTTTGTATTAACCCATAACTAAACTGCCTGATTAGGCCTAGGGTTGTGAGTAACATTTCAACCTGCTTCATTAAAACTATGACATATTTTAAATTAAATTAAAACCGCTCAGGTACAGGATACTGGAAATATAAACTACAACCCATAAAATGGGTATTGTTTAATTCAACAGGCAGGATAATTTTATTATTTCAATCAACAATTTATATATCTACTAACCGTAACGGTGGGAGAGTTAAGGTGAGGGTTCAATAATCGGCCTGGGTTGGTTTCAAATATATTTTTTAGATGCTTGGCTATCGCGGGACCTGTACAGCAAACAGCTCTCCCATACGCTTCTGGGTTAACCAGAGCGTGTCACTTTGGGCCAGCACATCAATTTTTACATCGCCATCCTGGCTGCGATAGAGCAGGATTTCATAGTCTTTTGGTATGTCTTTCATTATATTATTTTTGTTCTGTCCAGGCGCTGGAAACCCAGTGGTTATTTTTCGGCTTTAAGCTAATGCTTGTGAATAGGTGAAATTTAGATTTAAACCGTATATACAGCCGTGTACAGGAAAAATGGCGCATAAAAAACATCCTTGTTATTCAGTGGCTTATGTGATTTATTGGCGGAGAGACAGGGATTCGAACCCTGGGTGGGCTACAAACCCACGCTGGTTTTCAAGACCAGTGCTTTCAACCGCTCAGCCATCTCTCCAGTCTTTGCTGCTACTATAATAATGAATGGACGCCAGATTTTGCGCCACAGCTAGCAAGCGCGGCAGAATAGCCCAAATAAAATTTAATTTCCAGCGCTTTTGCGCCTTGAAATGTTAAGAATTTGTCTTGATGTAGGGAACTAATCAGGTATGCTACGGTCTAGTATTGCAAGTTAGTTAGATATCAACAAGGGGAAAAACATGTATAGAAACCAGACTGTTGTAAGAACAACGGAATCTGCTCTGGCAACCAATAAAGTGTTGCGTAACACTTACACTTTGCTGTCTATGACCATGCTGTTCAGTGCTGCGATGGCGGCAGTCTCGGTATTTATGGAGTCAGGTCCAGGAACCTATTTACTGTCAGTGATGGGCGCAATGGGTTTAATCTGGCTGGTTTTACCCCGAACGGCTAATTCCGGCGCAGGTGTCGGTGTGGTTTTTGCCATTACCGGCCTGATGGGCTTTGGCCTGGGCGGGGTTCTGAACCAATATCTGGCGCTGAGCAACGGTCCACAGCTAATCATGACCGCCATGGGTGGTACCGGGGTTATTTTCCTGGGTCTGTCTGCCTATGCGCTGACAACACGCCGTGATTTCAGCTTCCTGGGTGGTATGCTGTTCGTGGGTATGCTGGTGATCCTGGTGGCGGCGCTGGCCAATATATTCCTGGCTATTCCAGCCATGACCCTGGCAATTTCATCTGTCATCATTATGCTGATGAGCGGCTTTATACTGTATGACACCAGCCGTATCATTCATGGTGGTGAGACCAACTATATAATGGCAACTGTGTCTCTGTATCTGAGCATCTATAATATCTTTATAAGCCTGTTACAGATTCTGGGTGCCTTGAGTGGTGATGATTAATTATACTTTGCAGTATGGTTGGTTTATTTAAAGAAAAGCCCCCATACAGGGGCTTTTCTTTTCGCTACTGAAAATTCTGTCAGGAGAAAATAATGGACTGGATGAAAATAGGCTCGGCGCTATTATTGGGCGCCATGATTATCTTTCTGTTTCCACGTGCGAAGATGATGCTCAAACACAGCCCTAAAGCCGTCACCGGTGACTGGCAGGCTGTGCTGCTGCCGCTGGCGGCGATTATCGGTTTTATTATTTTGCTGGTGATGTCCGTATAAATTCCAAAAACTGCAGAAAACAGAAAAAAACCTCTATTACCCGTCTAATCCTGGTGTATTTCAGGGGGTTGATTTTAAGTTGGTGATAATTATACAAAAAACACAGAGAAAAGTGCTCAGGTTATAAAAAAGTGGACTTTTGCAGGAGGTACTTTTATCCTTAAACCCACAATTTCTATGAACACCAAACAGAAGTCACTTTCCATAATATACCTTATCTGTGCCTGTTTATTCTGTGCACCGGTCTGGGCGGGTGACAATTCAGAATTTTTTCTCCTTTTAAATATAGATGCTCTTCATTACACCAATGCGCTAAACGCTCCCGATGCGGATAAAAATGATCTTGAAACCGGTGTCGATCTGTTTTATGTATATAATTGGCAAAACAGTCGTGTTTTGGTCGAATACTTTGTCGGCAGCGAAGAAAGCGAGCTTGAACGTCTGCAATATAACTACCAGCTAACCGATTACACGACGGTTAAAGTCGGACGAATGTATACCCCATTGGGCTATTGGAGTACTCGCTTCCATCACGGAATTTATTTCCAGACCACTGTCAGCCGCCCGCAAATAGTAAAAAATGAAGATGATGGCGGCATCTTGCCTATCCATATTACGGGTGTGACACTTGCCGGCGCAACCCATTCCAGTGCGAGTGGCTGGCACTATAACGTAATGCTGGGCACCGTCCCCAATCTGTTTATTAATGGTGATGGTAAGGTTGAACTACGTCCTTTCGATTTGCTTGACCCGGACAAAGGCACACAGAATCAACCCGCAACTGTATTCAAATTGTATTACATAACAAATGATACGCTGCAAACAGATTCCGGTATTTCAGTTCAGATACAGAAGGCAGGTGCGAGTGAAGTTGGGTTGTCCTGGATTAAACAAAATACAGCCAACCTTTATAGCCACCTGGATTTTATTGATAAACGCATTATCGCCTCGGCTTTCTATATCGAATCCCGATTGATCAGTCCATCTGGATATGAATCAGCAGGCAATTTTACAAATGCTTACCTGCAGTATGAGCAGGATATATTTACCCACTGGATCGCCTATGGTCGAGTGGAAAACACATGGGGAGGAGACAAGGATCCCTATCTTGCTTTATTCCCAGCTTTTATTAACCGACAGGTTATCGCCGGTTTACGTTATGATCTTACCGAAAATCAGGCGCTAAAGCTGGAATACAGTGATGCGAGAACAGTTAGCGACAACTTTAACAGCCTCACTCTGCAGTGGAGCGCCATATTCCCATGAGCAGGTTGAAATTCAACATTTGCACATCGATTTTTCTCACGTTGCTTGCAAGCAGCACTATAGCTTCTGCCGATCAGGTAAAAACGCTGGTTATTGTTGGTGATGCGGATGTGCCCATAAAAAAGTTTTCTGTGGGCGATGTACGAAAACTCTACCTTGGTTATTCCGTCAAAATTGATGGACAGGAGATACATCCCATCATTAACCGTTCTGACCCGTTGCTTTATGTCGTGTTTTTACAGAAAATAGTTTTTTTATCATCACGTTCATATCAGCGTCGCCTGAAAGAACGGCTGTTCCGCTCCGGTAAGCGCGGAATCCCGGAAATTGACGATAAAGATGAACTCCAAAAGCGCATAGAGGAAAGCAGAAATACTATTTCATTTATGTGGCTTGAAAGCATGCCAAACAAAAGCCTGGATAATACCCGAAAAATATGGTCAGGAAGACTGCCGCAATGAAATTTATGAATCGATTTGGTTTTCGCCTGAATATAAGCATACTAATCGTTCATCTCTTAACTACCATCCTTGTTTTTAGTTTAACCATTAAAACAGTCAATCGCGGGATTGAATCAGGATTTATTGATCAAGCTCGCACGACCTCCGGCCTGGTTGCCAATCAGATTGGAAATGCCAACATTCACAACCAGCCTGATCAACTTAAACTCTTGCTGGAAGATCTATTGCTTGGCGGTAATGTCACTTATTCCGCAGTTATCAATAAAAACAACAAAACTATTTATACAACCAATCCTGAACGTGATAAATCTTTCAAAGAAGATTTTATTTTTGATAATAGCAAGGACAATAATTATTACATTGCTGTTCCCTTCTTCAATGCAACAGGGGACATGGCAGGAACGCTCAAGCTTGGTTTTTCTGAAGCGTTGATTCGGGAAGATCTTCAGCAGATCAACAAACAGGTGCTGATTATCGCCAGTAGTTATTTTGTGGCGGTTGCCCTGGTGATTATTTTGGTCTCCTCCCGTTTAACTAAACCATTAAATAATCTTCGGCTGCTGGCAAAAGACGTTGTAAATAATCACGATAAAAGCATATACACCAGTTCAAAAATACAGGAAATAACTGATCTTGCTCAAAACCTGGAAGAAATGCGCAGACAACTGGTTGCTCGTCAGAAAACTCTGGCCGAGAGAGAACATTATACCTCGACGATAATAAATAACATGGCTGACGCCATGCTCACTTTTGATGAACTCGGTTATATCCAGGACACCAATAGTGTAGTTGAAAATTTATTTGGTTATTCGCAGAATCAGCTTCATAGCATGATGATTACCGAACTGGTTGAGCAACCCCTGAATATCCTTTGCCGCGGAATTTGTTCTGATGGGGAAAAAAATACCACCTTGTTGCAGGAAGCAAGCGCATTAAAAATAGATGAACAGTCATTTTATATTGAATATGTTATATCAAAAATAAATTTTAGCGGAAAAGATACGTATATTATATTGATTCGTGATGTTTCAGAAAGAAAACAGGCAGAGGAAAAACTTTATCGCAGCGCAAATTTTGATGCCTTGACCAATTTACCCAACCGAAATCTGTTTTATGATCGTCTTGAACATGCCATGTCGGTAGCCCAGAGAAACGAAACATTACTGGCTGTCATTTTTATTGATCTCGACCATTTCAAAATAATCAATGATACCCTGGGTCATGCAGCCGGGGATAAACTGTTACAGGGTGTTTCATCAAGACTCAGTTCGACTATTCGTAAAAGCGATACGGTCGCTCGTTTAGGGGGAGATGAATTTGTAATTATTCTGGAAGCGCTGGCCACGGTTAACCCGATTGCACATACAGCTATAAAAATCATAGATTCTTTGCGCCAGCCCTTCCTGATTTATAAGCAGGAAATTTTCGTCACGCCAAGTATTGGAATCAGCATTTATCCTTTTGGAGAACATCATGCCGATGATCTTGTTATTGAGGCGGATCTGGCCATGTATCGTGCCAAACAACGTGGTCGTAACACGTTTGAATTTTATACTCAGGAAATGAATTCGCGTTCCATTGCTCGCCTTAATATGGAAACCAGTTTGCGGCGTGCGCTTGATAAAGAAGAATATGTACTTTATTACCAGCCACAATATAACATTATAGAAAACAAAATAACGGGAATGGAAGCTTTATTACGATGGAATAATGCTGCCAAAGGTCTGGTATCCCCGGTTGAGTTTATTCCCATACTGGAAGAAACCGGTCTCATAATTGAGGTTGGCAACTGGGTGATCGAATCATCAATAAAACAGATTTCTGAGTGGATGGAACAATATGAGTATGTTCCAAAAGTATCTATCAACATTTCAGCGCGTCAATTTGACACTAATAACTTGCCACTGCAAATTGAAAAAACACTAAGAGAATACAAGGTTCCGGCTGCGCAACTGGAAATTGAAGTAACCGAAAGTGCAATTATGAACGATCTGGAGCAAACCAGTAAACAGCTTAATGATCTTCACGAGTTAGGTGTCAGTATTGCACTTGATGATTTCGGTACGGGGCATTCATCCCTGGTTTATTTGAAGAACTATCCTATTGATACCATAAAAATAGACAAGTCATTTATTAACAACCTGTGTTTTGACAAGAGTAACCAGGCTATCACCCGTGCCATTGTTGCAATGGCCCAGGCTCTTGAAATGGATATTCTCGCGGAAGGCGTTGAAACGCAGGAACAGGAAGCCTGGCTAAAAGCACATCAGTGCAATCTGATCCAGGGTTATTTGTTTGCGCGTCCGATGCCGGTTGAAAATATACCTGCTTTATTTAATGCGGCGAAGTTATCCTGACGCTGAGGGTGTTTGCACGTCCCTGTGCGATGAAGCCTGCATATATGCCAGGATTCAGTTTAACTTACTGGTTATGTGAACCATCGCAAAACGGTGGCGTGGCTGTTTTTCGGCAACCACATAGATGCGCCTGGCCACTTTTCTCTGCGGTAAAAGCGAGTGGCTGGATTCCGGTACCTTCGTGGGAGCCATCACAATAAGGCTGGGTTTTGCTGCGCCCACAGGCGCACCAGTAATACTCTTTACCGGCCTCAACTTCGACGGCATAGGGTTCGTTTTGACTTGCTACAGGTTGCTCACTCATACTTTTCTCCTTTTTTAGTTTAAGTTTCTTTCGTGTGCCTGGTTAAAATCGATCTCCGGGCCTTTAGGCACGATACCCGTGGGATTAATCATTCGGTGACTGCCGTAGTAATGAAACTTGATGTGATCCATATTCACAGTTTGTGCGACCCCCGGATATTGATACAGTTCCCGGGTATAGGCCCATAAATCAGGATAGTCAACTATGCGCTTTTTGTTACATTTGAAATGACCGACATATACGGGATCAAAACGCAGCAGAGTCGGAAACAGGCACCAGTCGGCTTCGGTGATACTATCACCCGTCAGATAACGTTGCTGTGACAGTCGTTGTTCGATCTTATCCAGTGCTGCAAATAAATTGTCATACGCCGATTCATAAGCTGCCTGTGTTTTTGCAAAGCCAGCGCGATAAACACCATTGTTAATGTTGTCATACACGGTTTTGTTTATTGCATCGATTTCATCGCGCAGGCCTGCGGGATAAAAATCGACATCTGCCCTGCCCCACTCATCAAATACTGAATTAAACATGCGAATAATTTCCGAGGATTCATTATTAACAATGGTCCTGTGTTTTTTGTCCCACAGCACGGGTACCGTAACAACGCCATCAAACCCGGCATCGGCAATCTGGTACAGTTCCTGTAACGTTCTGCAACCATTTACCGTGTCGCCAGTGGCAGCGGGATAATCGGCAAAAGTCCAGCTTTCTTCAGGCATAAGGGGGTGCACAACAGAAACTGAAATAATATTTTCAAGTCCCTTTAGCGCACGATAAATCAAGGTCCGGTGCGCCCATGGGCACGCATAGGAAACATACAAATGATAACGCCCCGGTTCGGCTTTAAAACCGCCTTCACCACTGCTGCCAGGTGCGCCATCCAGCGTTATCCAGTTACGGAAACCTGACTTCCAACGTACAAATTCACCCTTCAATGTTTACTCCAGAACTATGTGTCAAAATGTAGGGACTACTATATATTGAAAAAATAAATAAAAAAGCGCATAATTTCGCTTATTTATATCGAATTTATAGATACATTGACCCATGAAAACACCCCGCATCAGTATTGAACAGTGGCGCACCTTGCAGGCGGTCGTCGATCATGGTGGTTTTGCCCAGGCAGCAGAAAAATTACACCGCAGCCAGTCCTCGATCAGCTATACCGTGGCTAAATTGCAGGAACAACTGGCTATGCCCATATTCAAAATTAAGGGTCGAAAGGCCCAGCTGACCCAGGCTGGTGAAGCTCTTTTGCGTCGTTCCCGGCAGCTATTGCAACAGGCGCAGGAACTGGAAAATTTTGCTCATAGCCTGGAACAGGGCTGGGAAGCCCAGGTTAACCTGGTGGTAGATACCGCCTTTCCCACCGATAAGCTTATGCATGCCTTGCGCCGTTTCGAACCTGTGAGCCGGGGCTGCCGGGTCCAGCTTCGCGAAGTGGTACTTTCCGGCGCAGAGGATGCGTTGGAAGAAGGTGGTGCCGATCTGGCTATTTGCGCTCATGTGCCGCCCCGCTTTCTTGGTGAACCGTTACTTGAGATTGATTTTATTGCGGTCAGCCATCCGCAACATCCTCTGCAGCACCTCAAGCGGGAGGTTACGGTTTCCGATCTGGAGGGGCAATTACAGGTGGTTATTCAGGACTCCGGCCTGCGTCACAGCAAAAATATAGGCTGGTTGGGAGCAGAACACCGCTGGAGCGTCAGCAGTGTAGAAACCGCTGTTGCCGCCGTCAGTGAAGGGCTCGGCTATGCCTGGTTGCCTAAACACCGGATTGCAGCCATGCTGACAAATGACCTGCTTCAGCCCTTACCTCTGGAGCAGGGAGGCTGCTATAAAGCGGCGCTCTATATTGTCCATGGGCGGGACCAGAAAAGCGGTCCAGGCACACAACTGCTGGCCAAGCTTTTGCAACAGGAAGTTTTAACTTGAACGGTATTCATTAGTTACACCTATTAATGGCTATGGTTAGCCTGACAATGGTGCAAACAGTTCCTGTAAATCATCGGCGTTCAGCTTGAAATCTTCGCCCTGTTTGCCCTTCTTGTAGACGCCATCAGCCAGCGCTTGTTTTCTAGCCTGCATTGCCATTATTTTTTCTTCCAGGGTGTTTTCCGTGATAAGTTTATAGACAAATACGGCTTTATCCTGGCCAATACGATGAGCACGATCAGTGGCCTGATTTTCAACCGCTGGATTCCACCATGGATCGTAATGAATTACCGTATCGGCTTCAGTAAGATTGAGTCCCACACCCCCCGCTTTCAGGCTGATTAAAAAAACATCGACTTCACCCTGGCAAAACTGTTCGATCACCTGATCACGCTTGCGGGTTTGGCCTGTGAGTTTGGTATAGCTGATATTCGCATCTTTTAAGCGCTGCTCGATGATTCCCAACATTTTAGTAAACTGGGAAAAAAGCAGGATACGCCGTCCCTCTTCCAGTAATTCCGGCAGCATTTGCATGAGCATTTCGAGTTTGGCTGATACGTTGACTTTTTTTGCCTGTGCTAAAGACAAAAGCTGCGGATCGCAGCAAGTCTGGCGCAGCTTCAACAAAGCATCAAGAATAGTAATATGGCTGCGCGCCAGTCCTTTTTTACTGATTGCATCACGCACTTTTTTTTGCATTGATAAACGAATGCTTTCATACAGCGCCGCCTGCTTGCCATCCAGCTCGACTGAGCGAATAATCTCTGTTTTTTGAGGCAGTTCCTTGGCTACTTCGGTTTTGGTTCGGCGCAGCAAGAAAGGGGTAACACGGCGTACCAGGCGCTGGCGTTGTTCTTCATCGCCGTATTTTTCGATGGGGCTACGAAAGCGTTGCGTAAATAGTTTGTTGTCTCCCAAAAATCCAGGCATGAGAAAGTCAAACAAGGCCCATAATTCTCCAAGGTGATTTTCCATCGGCGTACCGGTCAGACACAGGCGGTGCTGGGCATTGATTTTCCGCGCTAGTCCGGCAGCTCGGGCGCGTGGATTTTTTATCACCTGGGCTTCATCAAGGATCAAATAATAATACTCCTGCGCCAGCAGGATTTCATGATCGCGCACCAGTAATGGATAAGTGCTCAGCACCAGATCATATTTGTCGATATCGGAAAAATATTGCTGGCGCTCGGGACCCTGAAGTATCAGTACGCTGAGGCGTGGGGTAAATTTTTCTGCCTCGCGTCGCCAGTTACTCATTAAACTGGTCGGTGCGATAATCAGACAGGGCAACTGCATACGCTTTCTTTCTTTTTCCAGCAACAGATGCGCCAGCGTCTGCACCGTTTTCCCCAGCCCCATGTCATCGGCAAGAATACCGTTAAACTCATAACTGCGTAGAAATTGTAGCCAGTTCAGTCCCTGTTGCTGGTAATCACGCAGACTGGCTTTCAATCCACGCGGGGTGGCGACTTTTCTGATGCCCTTGAAATTTTTCAGTTTGCGGCCCAGTTCACGCAAGGCTTTACCACCACGCCAGCGTAACTCGCTGCCGCAATTTTCTTCCAGTTCAGTCAGCCGCGCGGCATCAAAACGGCTCATGCGCATGTTGCCCTCGCCATCCAGCGTATCGGCATCATAAAGTTCATACAAGATCTGGCAAATCGGCTGGATGCGTTCAGAGGACAATTGAAGATATTGGCTGTTGCCTAATGGCAGCGTTAACATATCAGGCAGCTTATCCGGTTCATAGTTGCTCAGAACTTCGGCGATCAGGGGCAGGAGCGGCAACTTTTTCCCCTGCACTTCCAGATCAAAACGCAAATCGAACCAGTCGTTATCACTTTCAATTTCCACTTCCCAGTCATCGACCTGCAGGAACTGCAATTGAAAATCAGAATCAAACGCTATGTCCCAACCTTCGGCCTCCAGGCCAGGCAAAATCTCATCCAGAAAATGCTGCCAGGTTGCCGCCGATTCCATCAGGCTTGTTTTAGACAGACTGATAAACGTCATATCATCTTCTTGCTCACCCTGGGTTATCTGGAACCCTGCATCAATGAGCGTTTCTACAGCCCTGTTTTCTGCCGTTAAATCACGTTCAATGGATATAAGCAGATTGTTTTCAAGCAACCTGCGGACAGGTGTAACGGGAGAAAATGTCAGTTCATAACCAGCATAGGCAAAACGTAAACGCATCATATGTGTGCGCTGGCCACTTGCCATATCTAATTCCGCAAACAAATACAGGCGAGGAACCGGGGGCTGCGGTTCAAGCGTGAGAGCGTCCATTTCCTGCGGCGGCGGCAGGGGAATGTCGGCCAGACGGGTGAGCAAATGCTGGCTGAACTCGGCGCAGGCTGAGGCTGCAACACGCGGCGCTCGCAGCAACATGGTCCATTGTTCAGGATTAAAGTCAGCACCCGTCACCGACCCCATAGCTCCGGCTTGAGTATCAAGATATAAAACCGGCGTAGTATTCAGAATAACCGCCTCAGGCTCTATACGCATAAGCAGACGCCGGTCACCGTTTTTTTCTTTTTGCCAGTCAAATTGCAGCTTACGTGTTTCACCTGCCTGTAATGCTGGAAACTGGGTACCCTGCCAGAAACAGCGGCCGGTATTGAGCATTTTGGATAGCGCCAGAAACCCCAGTTCTCCACTTAAAGTATAAGTCTGTGCTCCCCATGAGCGTTCATTTTGTACTTCTATAAGTTTGCCAATTTCCCTGTCTCGCGTCTGTACAGCGGATGACAGGCTATAGCCCGTCAAATTATACAGTTCTATCTTTCGGCCCTTGCCCAAGCCGCCTTTTTTTAGCTTGCGGGTGGTTATGAGCTGTACGGATAATATCGAGGGATCCGGGGAAGCTTTCAGAATATAGGCAATAAATTCATTGCTCACAGACTCGAACGTATTTTCCAGCTGGCTGGCCTGCGCAAATTGCTCCAGCCAGGACAGGCTTAAATCCGCGCTATTACTAGCCGTTTGTGAATTGGACTGATATTCAAGACAGGCAGCGACAACATGTTTACAATTAAATCCAACCGGGCAACTGCAATTACCATCAATTTCTATTGCCCCCGTGGTTAAGCCTTCAATATAAATTTCCTGCCTATAGGGGGTTTTGTTACGCCCCTGAACGGCTGCATACAAAACGACCTCATCCCGGTCGAGTTCATCCACCCGCAGGTTGCTCACCTTACCCTGTTCAAAATACAGTCGTCCACGATTATAACTATTCTGACCAGTCCAATTTTTAATGTCACCGCGTTTAAGTTTATACATGTTTTTCTGGATAAATCGAGCTGAAAAATGGGTGATTTTAGCAAAAAAAGATTATCAGAGGGGAGGATTCTGTAAATGTAACTGCTCACCCTCCAGATACTCGTCATTCCGGAATGACGAATCAGATACAATTCTACAATCTGCGGGGCGAGTAGTTACCTGTAAATTAAACGCGCACAGAAAATAATTTGGGTGCAGCCTCGTTGCAGAGTTGTTTATCTATCTGAAATATAAACTGTTTTGTGGGACATCCTAATAATAAAAACAGCTGCTATAGCGCCAGCAACCGCACCATATAGATGAGCATCAGTAACAACGGCGGCGCCTGTCCATTCGGCTGATCCCGGTAATGAACCGACGAATTGCTCCCAGCTTAACTTGAAAATAAGCACTACGAGCAAAGCCCCACCCTTTACGGCATCTTTTGATATAAGCATAACGGCCCCTGCTGCAAGCAGACCATGCAACACACCTGACAACCCGGCATACCATTTGATTTCCGGATTGAACAGGAGTAAGCCCAGATCAATTCCTGCTGCCGATACCATAATTAACAATAACAGACGCCAGGGGCTAAGGAAGGAAGAAAATAATAACTGAATTAATATCAAAGCAAGAGCATTCATAAAAAAATGCATCCAGCTTATATGTACTACATGCCCAGTGAATAAACGCCACCATTGCCCGGTGACAATTTGTTCACGATTATAACAAAGTATTTTGAAACCGGATTTCCCCGTTAGCTGAAATAATAAAGCGATTAGAATAAGCAGCGCAGGCAAGCCCCATTGTTTCAGATGAAACTGTTCCATAATTGATAAGTGACTGCCGGATATATTCAATTAACTTTACTCTGTCCTAAATCTCATTGTACTTATTCATCGCCATTTGCTGCAGCTATTAATCGTTGCATAAGTATTCGCATGTATTCTATCCCCTCACCCCAGCCCTCTCCCGGAGGGAGAGGGCGTTATGATGCGAATACTTATGCAACGATTAATAAATAGCTGTTCCGAATACCAGTACACTTTAGGAATTGCCGTTCGTCCTGAGCTTGTCGAAGGACAAATAGATTAAGCACTCTATTCACAGCCTTTCCACGCTCATGGTTCAACAAGCGCTCTCCTGAGCAACGCCGAAGGATCACCACGAACGTGGGAATTCACAAGTGATCTGGTATTTGGAACACTTATTTAGTTTAGCTTTTGTGCCAACAAAAATCCCCGGAATAACTAAGCGTCGATACCAAGTAGCGGATCCAGTTCATCAAGAATATCCAGCTCAGAGAGTTCATCGAAACCACCGACATGCTTATCACCAATATAAATCTGTGGGACGGTATTGCGTCCGGTTCGCTTGATCATTTCCCTGAGTTTGGCTTTGTTTCCATCAACGCGTATTTTGTTGACTTTTACGCCTTTCTTCACAAGCAGTTTCTCTGCCCGGCTGCAGAACGGACAAGTTGGTGTGCTGTACATGGTTACTTCTGGCATATTTTGTTTCCTCACTAAGTGCTGTTGTTAAATTAATTTGATCCCGCTTATATCGTGCAGGGAAAAAAACTTGTCAAGTGCATTATTTATTTCATAAACAGTTTTATCAATCAGGCTGCGTTCATCATTTTCATTAAATTTTAGCATGCCTTTTAATGATACCCGGAGATGGTCCGGTGTAAGGTGGGTAGTCAGACTGTGGATAGCATTATTCTGGGCCGGCCTGACATGCGGCAATATAAAAATATGTACCTGGGTTGAATCAAACAGCAAATCACTGAGCAGCGGTCGAAGATGCGTGCGTAGTGTTTGCTGGGTAAGATTTTCCAATAACCAGGCGATGCTTTCCGCGGTGTTGTACAAATCAGAATCGACAATATTCCTGCCATGAAAATAGTCCAGGGCAGGATAATAACCAAGCTTCTGTTCGCGCACATAACGATCTATCTGTCGTGCCAGCTCTACACCAACGACATAAGGTGATGCGGCAATATGTTCTTCAATAATGCTGTGCATTATTTTTAAATCGATACTCAATGCCACTTTGCGGCCATCTGCAATGCTCATTAGACAGTCGCCGTCAGCAGCTTTATTTGTCTGAACAGCGGATCAAATACTGGTTCGAGTTTTTTCCGCATAAGGGTTCCGATAGCATTGCTGCGGGAAAACACCGGATTGACAATTTGTTCACCAACGACAGAGAGCACCAGTAGCGCATGTAACATATTTCCGGACTCCGGCAAGGCATTGAGCACGGCAAGCAGCGAGGCGTCACTTTTCTCGTCCATTAATTTGGCTGCGGTTTCCATTATAACCAGGATATCATCTTCTTTTTCAGGCAATAATTTAAGCGGACTGAAATAATCATGTATCGCATTGAGCAGGGCGATAACCACATCCTGATTAGCCGGTTTTTTTAACACGGTATTTACGGTTGCAAGAAAGGCCTGACCGGGTGCTTCAAGCAGGCGTTGAAACTGACAGGCGACTATATTGTCTTGACGGATGAGGGGAGCCAGTTTTTTCTGATAATCGGCCAGCGCCGGATGTGAATTTTTTTCCAGCGGAAGATTATCGGCAGCAGTGCACAAAAAGCCTACCAGGAAGGCATTCTTGCGCTGCCCGCGTTGCCATAAATTCTGCCGTTGCTGTTCTGAAATCAGTTGTCCCTGTAATACCAGCCGAACTGTTTCGATAATATCTCTTGCCTCTTCTTCGAAAGGCAGAAATTCAATTAGAAATTCTGCCAGTTCGACCCCCATCTTGCCTTGTACGATAGCATCCTTTTGCAACATGCAACGGGCATTTTCTGCATTCGGCATAGCCCACCAGGCTCGTCGTGCCAGCTCGTCGGTTAAACCGCTGGCATGAACAACGGCAATCACCGCTTCGGCTTCCCCCAGTTGCAATAAACGCCCAAGACTCTCATCCCTGGCCTGGCCCATACGCGTCCAGCGACGCAGGAATACCGGATAGCCGCCGGGTGAACCCAGCACTTTACTGGAAATCAGTTCTTTGACTGTTTTTAGATAGCGATCATCCTGGCAGTTGGGGTTGAGGATTATTTTCGCCTCGCCTTTTTCTGACAGACCGTAGACGATCATTTTCGATTCATCGATGCGAATAGCCTGTAAATCCTGATTTAACAGAACATTAAGGCGCAGACTGTCTTCGTTTGATAATTGCATCGGGTTTTTAGTTTAACTGTACGCGCTGCCCCCAGGGCACTGCGGTTTTTCCTTTGACCAGCCATAATACCGGATATTGCGGCATTTGTTGCGGAAACGGGCCATCAGCATCGGTAAAATAAACCAGCAAGTCAGGCGCGCTGTCCTGCATATCGGCCCAGTCGAATACCGGCGTGAAGCGTGTGCCGCCGCCACCGATTATGTTGCCTGGCAGTCTGAATTCATCCCAGGATTCAAATACCCAGGGGCAGTCAGGCGCCAGCCCGGCATCACAGGCCAGCAGGGTGATACGTGCACGCAGCAGACTTTTAATAGCGTCAATCTCGCTAATAAACTGTTCGATTTCTGTTTCACTGATTGAACCGCTGGTATCCACGGCCACAATGATAT
>UOFZ01000036.1_pt1 | contig 17390 bp, 14 predicted proteins | sample 1989551 | NCBI WGS metagenome assembly UOFZ01 (sample SAMEA4712198, study PRJEB27164) | hydrothermal vent metagenome | biome: marine basaltic hydrothermal vent biome; feature: marine hydrothermal vent; material: mineral | place: Pacific Ocean | collected 2011-06-14/2011-07-23 | depth 1691 m
GTGAAGAATACCGAAACGACGCCGCCTGTTGCTGACGCACCCGAACAGAACCCGGTGAAGAATACTGAAACGACACCGCCTGTTGCTGACGCACCCGAACAGAGCCCGGTGAAGAATACTGAAAGTACACCGCCTGTTGCCGACACGCCAAAACAAATATCAGTTGGTGAAAACTGAAACCTCGGTGCTTACTGCACCGAGAACCTGGCCTGGACAGCTATTCTTCATTTGTTTTCAATACCTTTGTCTGCTCGGCAAGGGCCGCCTGAACCTGTGTAAATACATCATCGACAGTAATCATCTGTAAACACACATTATTGTGACAGGGCGTCTTGCGATGATTGGCTGCACTGACGCAGGGCGAACAGGCCAGTCCGGCATAGATCGGCGTGCTGTTGCCAAGGGAGCCATAGAGTTTTGGCGTTTCCGGTCCAAAAATAACCAACGTCTGTAAGTCGGTGATGGACGAGAAATGACCCGGTCCGGAGTCATTGGTGAGCATCAGGCTGGCAATGCTGTAGAGCACTGGCAGTTCCTGCAACTTGAGTTTGCCGGCAAAATTGATGCAACGCGGATTATCGACCTGTTGCCTCAGATCCTCAGCCTCGGCATATTCGGCCGGTGCACCGGTAATCAGAATCAACACATCGTCAAATTCGGCCAGCACCCGGCGCATGACTTCGATGTAACGATCCGGCATCCAGCGACGCTGCGGCAAAAGTTCACTGGCATTGGGATTGATCAGGACGATACGCTGTTGGCTATCCACATAGTCCGGGTAACTTTCCTGCACCCGCTGCTGCATCGCCTCTTGCTGTGCAGATGGAATCTCGACTTTGGCAAGCCGGATTTCGTCATCCTTGATAATGCTGCGGGAGTAGAGATCCTCATCCCGCTCACTCAGCAGCGCATTGACCATGGCAATAAAATTCTTGCTGATGTGCAGGTAGGGGTTATAGGCCACCCGGTGAGTAAGCAGCTCGCCCCGGTAGAGGCCTTCGTTGTGGAAGGCGTAGTAACCAACGCGATTTCTCGCCCCCGAAAGTCCGCTCAGCAGCGCGGTAAAACGGGAGAACAGTTCCAGATCGATCACCGAGTCAATCCGCTGTTTACGTGCCCACAGCAGAAAACGCAACGTATCGGTCACTAAAGGTATAAGTCCGTCCTCGCGGATGGTGAAAACATGATCCTCGGCCACCGTACCCAGCAATCTCAGGCTGGCGGCATTTTTAGCAAAAATCAAAAAGAACAGTTCGGCGCCATTGGCCTGCAGTTTACGCATGGCCGGATCCACCAGAATGGCGCTGCCCATTTCCGACAACTCAATCAGTAACACCTTGCTTGCAGCCGTATGCTGCCGTGGCCGGAGCAAACGCCATAACCGCAAACCAAAACTGAGCAGGAAACACAGCGGTATACCGGCGTAATAATCGATCTTGCGCATGCTGTCTACCTTCATACCACTCCCTCTATTCGACTATTGTTTTAGACATGATGATATTTACCGTGCAAATAGACATAGAGTCCGGGCAGACTCGCCAGCACGAGAATGATGCCGTACAGAATGGACATGGACAGGACGATGGATTTATCGGCCCCCACCAGGGTAAAGAGACCGATCATCGCGCCTTCCCGCACGCCCCAACCGGCCAGGGAAATAGGTACCAGGGTCAGCAGAATGACCGGCGGTACAATAATGGTGAAGGTAACAAAGTCGTAGTCCAACCCCACGCTGCGGCCAATCAGAAAAATATTAATCATTGATAGAATATGGATGATGATCGACAGGCTCATTTGCATCGAGCTATTCCTTAGCCCCAGCATCACACTCTGAAGCTGGGCTGAAATGCTGAGCAGAAAGCGACTGATGCGCCATTGGCTGAACCAGCGCAGGCGGTGTATAAAAATCAGCGTAACAAAACCCACCACGCCACCCAGCACCAGCAGGTTGAGAACATAGAAAAGATGCGGCGGCAACAGATCGGGCTGCAGGGCATTGGCGAACAGATTCAGCAGCAACAAACCCACCAGCCCCAGGACGCGGTCAATAAACACCCCCTTGAAGGCATCCCGTTTGCGAAAACCGGTGGCCGCCACATCGATGACGCGGATAGCATCACCGCCGATACTGGTTGGCAAACCCTGGTTGAAGAAAGAACCCTTGAAATAACTCCTGATGTAGAAACCCGCATGCTTGCCAAACCGAAGCTGATGCATGACCAGATACCAGCGATAACCGGCCAGCAGCGTACTCAGTAACTGAAACAGCACCGCCAGCCCCAGCAAAGGTAGATTGACCTGTTTGATAACGCCCAGCACACTAACGATATCGATGCTGCGGAAAATCAGCCACAGAATCAGCAGCGTCACCAACAGACGCAAAACGACACCCCGGTGCTGACGCTGTTGGGAAGGCGTCGCGCGAACAGAATCAGTCATGCGTCAGCCTGGCCGGTCGAAATAAGCGGATGATCCCCGGCAAAGCCAGCGCCAGAGAAAGAAGTGGAACAGTGATTTCCAGCAGGCGAGCCTGTTTGTCACCATCATGATGCAGAAATATCAAATAATAGACCGTAAAAATCAACAATATAGCAGCAGCACGTTGAACCCCGACATGCTCGCCGGGCAACCATTTGGCCAGTTGCACACCGATGAAGGCCGAACCCCAGCCTACCGCCATACCGGCCGCGACATCGGCGGGCCAGTGTGCACCCACCGCAATGCGGGAGAGTCCCACCAGTGTGGCAAACAACAAAACCCCGATGCGCACCCGGTTCGGAAACGGCAGCAGGGCAAAAATACCCGCAAAAACAAAGATCGCTGCGGTATGGCCCGAGGGAAAGGAGGTGCCGCCGAAGCGGTGGCCCAATTGATGAAACTGTTCCACTGCCAGCACCGTCGGCGGACGGTCAATCAGAAAATATTCCTTGGCCGCATTGACCACCACAGCGGCAATAATACCCGCCAGCACTCCCGACCAGATCAGATCAGGACGCCGCCCCACAAAGGGCAGCACCAGCACCAGCACCATACCCGCATCCCCAAACAGGGTCACGTTGATCCAGAGAGCTTCCGGTTTTAGAAACAGTCCGTGATTCATAAACAGAAATAACTCCTGATTGAAACCACTGAGCTGGATCAGCGCAAACAAGATCAGCCCGGTTAACGGCACAGCCCAGGTCCAGGGAGAAGCAAACGGCGTTGTTTTTAGCATTATTTTCCTAGATAGTTGTCACAGGCATACAAGAAATAGGTGGCTGCAGGCGTGTCATTTTTCATTGCCTTGACGACCTCAGCTTGCCGACAATGTTCAAATTTCCCCGTGCCGCTGGTCTGCGGACGATCATGATAATACTGGGGCACAATCACGATACCCCGAGCGCCAGGCTGGGGACTGCCATACCAGAGGTCAGACTGGTCAAAACGCTGATCCGTGACCTGCACGGGAGTGGGACGAGCGTACCAGGCAATATGGCTGAATATCGACCAGTTACCCACAAACAAAACCGGTTCGGGGCCGTCTGTCTGCGCCATTTCCTCACGCAGACGGACAGCTCGTTCCGCTGCCTGCTGCCAGCCGTACACATCACCCAGTGGATGCTGGTTAGGTGCAAAAGGATTCCAGGGCATGAGAATTAAAACCGCAAGGCTCAGGATTAAAAGACCGGAATAGAGCGAGGACAGATAGGTTCCCAGCCGTACCCCCCAACTCGACCAGTGATGAGCCAACCAGCGAGCGATAAGCGGTGCCAGCGCCGCCCAGCCCAGGGCCGGCCAGTGAGGCAAACTGGTTTCATAACCGCCGTTCCAGCCGAACAAAAACAGAACTGGCAGGGCCAGGGCCAGCAACAACTTGCTGCCGGGGCTGGGCTTGCGCAAAGCTGAAACGATGGCGATGAGGCCAAACAAATAAATCCCCGGTGAGTACGCTATCAACTGGCCCAGCTGGGAAGTCAAAAATCGCTTCGCTTGCCAGGCACGCTGGGGCATACCGTGACCCAGCTGATAAAGAAAAGAAATCCATTCATGCTGGAAATTCCAGACCAGCACCGGCAGGATCACGACCGCCGCCACCAGCACCGCCAGCCAGGGGCCGATAGTGCGTAACAGGCGGCCCCGGCCAAGCCAGAAAATAGCCAGCAGGGCAGTCACCACCAGGGTCACGGCCGTATATTTGGACAGTCCCGCCAGACCAAACAGCAGCCCCAGCAACAACCAGTCGCTCAGCCGGGCACGTTGAAGGCTGCGAAACAATACCCAGCCCGCCGCCAGTGACAGGGGAATCAGCGGCGTATCGGGCAACATGGCCATACCGATGAGCTGGAACATAATACCCGATTCGAACACCGCAACACTGGCCAGGCCCAGCCAGGCCGGCTCGTCAGGAAACAGCTCGCGCGTCATACCATATAACAACAGCGCACTGATGGCAGACAACAGCACCGGCCACAGACGCAGGGCAAACTCTGAATGTGAAAAAGGCAGAACCAGAGCATTGAGCCAGCCTACCAGTGGCGGATGATCGAAATAGCTCCAGTCGAGATAATAACCGTAAAGGGCGTAATGAGACTCGTCCCCGCTCAATTCCACCTGACCGATCAGGAGCAGATGTAGCAGGCTGAAGCCGACGACCAGCCACAGGGTGCTGCGCCAGGGATGTTGAGCCAGGATTTTGAGCATGAATTGAACTGGTGGCAAAGAGGGGCCAAATTCTAACAGAAACAATCCCCATTCGTGTAGCGGGCTTTTGCTTTCAAGCGTGAATCGGCAACAACCTGGACCCTGCGCAAGCCGCAGAATCGGGATTTTGTCATCAAACAAACATTGGCTTGGCGCGGATAAACCCGCCGTTAACCTCCGCCGGGCTATTCTGCGACCGGCTTCTTCGAAGAAGCACCAGACAACTGTAGGGATTTCAGCTCGGTCATGCTGCTCATGCCCGTATCGGCCCGTTCAAATTCTACTCGCACTGGCAGATAATCCAGTTTCGGCGCACACCAGAAAGTGAAACGGTTGCCGTTCTCGCGGCTGACAGAATCGACCCGCACCGTCTCCAGCTCGCCGTATTCGGTATCGATGGTTTCCTTGCCGCTGACAGTGGCATCATAGGTATGCAGATCGTGATGGTCGGCGACGTGGAAAACAAACTTTTTCGGCGAAGATGGCAGGATCTGCATCAAGGCCAGCTGAAACGACAGCACATCGTAGCTGTGCGGCTGGATGGGATAGGTTTTACTATTACTACTGATGTAGAGTTCTTTTTTGTTTCGATCAAAAGTTACCGACTCATCCACCTCATCCTTGCCCCCCGCCTGTTGATAGCGGTAAGCAAGTGAGACAATATTGCCGTCTTCATAACGGGCCTGACTGACTTCGGTGACGATATCGGAAACGAATAAACTGGCCAGACCTTCAGCCACCGTTCGTGAACGGTACTCGATAAGATTACCATGGCGTAAAAGATGACGGCTACTGACACCGGCATAAATACCGCTGACATAGACATTGAATTTTGCATCGAAGCCACTCTTGAGCAAACCCGCCTGAACGCTGAAAGAAAACAGCATAAGGCTCCACAGGCAGACAAGGTATCGTAGTGCAACAATCTTCATATTCAAAAACGGAGCCTGGTTCTATTAAGAAAATTCCCGACAAGCCCGCCGCAACATCGGACTACTAAAAATTTTCGGTTTCCTGAATCGTAACCCCATCCAGGCCCGAGGTCATGGCATCCATATCGCCACCGCGAGTTTCTCCCAGCTTGATCATCAGCCGTAGTTCATTGGCGGAATCAGCATGGTTGATGGCGTCTTCATAGGTGATGTCACCACCTTTGTAAAGATCATAGAGCGCCTGATCAAAGGTTTGCATACCCATCTGCCGGGACTTGGCCATCAGCTCCTTCATCTTGTGAACTTCACCTTTACGAATCAAGTCGGCCATCAGCGGGGAATTGATCATCACCTCACCGCACAAAACCCGCCCCTGGCCATCGGGAACGGGAAGAAGCTGCTGGGCTATGATCGCTTTCATATTCAGCGATAGATCCAGCAGCAGCTGGTTGCGCCGATCTTCAGGGAAGAAATTGATAATACGATCCATGGCCTGATTGGCATTATTGGCATGCAGGGTCGCCAAACAAAGATGCCCGGTTTCCGCAAAGGTGATGGCGTGATTCATGGTTTCACGAGTCCGGATTTCGCCGATAACGATAACATCGGGCGCTTGCCGCAAAGTATTTTTCAGCGCCACCGCATAACTTTCGGTATCCAGCCCCACCTCTCGTTGGGTGACGATGCAACCCGCGTGACTATGAATATATTCAATCGGATCTTCGATAGTGATGATATGGCCGGTACTGTTTTTATTGCGATAACCGATAACCGCTGCCAGCGAAGTGGACTTGCCCGAGCCGGTGGCGCCGACAAAAATCACCAGCCCGCGCTTGGTCATCGCCAGATCTCTGAGTACCAGGGGTAGGCGCAGTTCCTCAATGGTCGGGATAGTGGTTTCTATTTTACGCAAGACCATACCGGCATGGCTGCGCTGATAAAAGGCGCTAACGCGAAAACGGCCAATACCCGAAGCGGAGATCGCATAATTACATTCATTATCGCGCTCAAACTCTTGCCGCTGCGCCGGACTCATAATGCTGGTAACAATTTCCTGCGCCTGTGCCGGGGTCAGGCTCGCCTGGGTCACCGGCGTGATCTTGCCATTGACTTTCAGGCTTGGCGCCACTCCCGCAGTAATAAACAGATCCGATGCATTCTTGTGCACCATCAGTTTGAGCAATGAATCAAAATCCATGTTGGCTATCCTTCAAAACCATATTAACAACTAAACCGGAAGGCCTGTTAGGCTTCATCAACAGTGTTCGGCCCAACCTGCACCCTTTTCTCTTGTATTAATTAAACGCATCCTTGTTGGCGGCTCTCATTTTTGCTTCCTGTTTGCTGACAATGCCGCGCGCCACCAGATCCTGCAGACATTGATCCAGCGTCTGCATGCCCTGGGCCTGGCCCGTCTGGATAACAGAATACATTTGCGCCACCTTGTCTTCACGAATCAGGTTGCGAATCGCGGGCGTGCCGACCATGATCTCGTGTGCGGCAACCCGTCCACCGCCGATTTTTTTCAACAGCGTTTGCGCGATAACCGCGCGCAGGGATTCGGACAACATAGAGCGCACCATGCCTTTTTCCGCCGCTGGAAACACGTCGATAATACGATCAATGGTTTTCGCCGCTGAAGTGGTGTGCAGGGTACCAAATACCAGATGGCCGGTTTCCGCTGCCGTCAGCGCCAGGCGAATAGTTTCCAGATCGCGCATTTCACCCACCAGAATGATATCCGGATCCTCACGCAGAGCCGAACGCAGGGCCTCGGAGAAGCCCAGCGTATCCCGGTGTACCTCACGCTGGTTGACCAGGCACTTCTTGCTCTGGTGCACAAATTCAATCGGATCTTCGATAGTCAGGATATGGCCGTATTCACTGTCATTCTTATAATCGACCATGCCCGCCAGGGTGGTGGACTTGCCGGATCCGGTCGGCCCGGTCACCAGCACAATCCCGCGCGGCGTATCCGAAATATCCTTGAATACCGCCGGGGCATTGAGATCATCCAGGGTTAGAATTTTTGAGGGAATAGTACGGAACACCGCACCCGCGCCGCGATTATGATTAAAGGCATTGACACGAAAACGCGCCAGATCCGGAATTTCAAAGGAAAAGTCCGTTTCGTAAAATTCTTCGAAGTCCTTCCGCTGCTTGTCATTCATGATGTCGTACACCAGCGAGTGCACGACTTTGTGATCCAGGGCAGGAACATTAATGCGGCGCACATCCCCGTCTACACGGATCATGGGCGGCAAACCCGCGGACAGGTGCAAATCGGAAGCGCTATTTTTGACGCTGAAAGCCAGTAGTTCGGTAATATCCATGCAGGGTTCCTGAGTCGCCGTTAGTACGGTAAATATTATAATTTATTCTTCTGGGTGATTATCGGTCGCGGCGGTCCGATTCTTAAATTCCTTAGCGAGAGTCCAGATATTGAACCATTAGCAAAATAAAACAAAATACCGTTTCAATATTTTGAGTTTGTTCACCATTATCGATAAATAATTGATGTCGCTCAGTAGTTAATTCTGAAACCATCCTTAAATTAAAATCACAAGCCGTTATAATCCTGGAAACCTCCGTGTGGATCACAAAAGCCCACACAAGCTCTTGGCGCACCTGGCGAAACAGAAAAATGTCTCATCACCAATCAAGGTGACCACAAATTTTTCTGTTTCACCATGCACACCAATATCTTAGGTGTCTTTTTTGCACCCAACGGAGGTTTCCAGGATAATGCCTTCCGATGAATACCATAGCTCAACGCCTGGCGCAAATTCGGGCACGTATCACACAAGCCGAACAACGCTATCAGCGCCCACCCGGGTCGGTCAAATTACTCGCGGTGAGCAAAACCCGCCCCCTGGCCGAACTACAGAACTTAAATAATCTCGGCCAATCGAGCTTTGCCGAAAATTACCTGCAGGACGCCCTGCCCAAGATCGCCAAACTAAACAGCGCTATCGTCTGGCATTTTATCGGCCCGCTGCAATCCAACAAGACTCGCCCGGTGGCCGAACATTTCCACTGGCTGCACACCCTTGAACGACTGAAAATCGCCCGCCGCCTAAATGACCAGCGACCAACCGACCTGCCGCCACTGAATGTCTGCATCCAGGTCAATATTTCAGCCGATCCGAATAAATCAGGTCTCGCAGCAGACGCCACTGAAGATCTGGCGCATGAACTGGCGGCGCTACCCCACCTGCGTCTACGCGGCCTCATGACCCTGCCCCGTCGGCACAACGACTTTGAGCAGCAACGCCAACCTTTCAGAGAGCTGCATGAGCTGTACATTCGGCTATGCCAGCAAGGCTTCGAACTGGATACGCTGTCGATGGGCATGACCGATGATCTGGAAGCGGCGATAGCCGAAGGCAGCACCCTGGTGCGTATCGGCACAGGTCTTTTCGGCCCGCGTAAATCATCACAAGAAACGCTATAATACAATTCAATCGACTGACAGGATAAATCATGGACAAACTTAAAATCGGTTTTATTGGGGCCGGCAACATGGCGCGCAGTCTCATCGGTGGCCTCATCGCCAGCGGTTTACCCGTCGAAAACATCCAGGCCTCGGCACCCGATATAGAACACCTGAATGCCCTGGCTAATGATTTCGGCATCCAGATCAACACCGATAATCAGGTGCTCGCCGATCACAGCGATGTGGTCGTGCTGACCGTCAAGCCACAGATCCTGAAGCCGGTCTGCCTGGCGCTCCAGTCACGCCAGGATTGCCTGTATCTGAGCGTTGCTGCCGGTATCCCCACCGCATCGATCAGCCACTGGCTGGAGCAGAAAGCCGAAGCGGGTCCACTTGCCGTCATTCGCGCCATGCCCAACACCCCGGCCCTGTTGCAAACCGGTGCCAGCGCGCTTTACGCCACCCCCCATGCCAGCGAAACACAACGAGAAAGCGCTGAGGCCATCATGCGTGCCGTCGGCCTGGCCCTGTGGGTCGAGGATGAAGCACAAATGGATGCGGTCACGGCACTTTCCGGCAGTGGCCCGGCTTACCACTTCTTGTTTATGGAAGCCATGATCAGTGCGGCCCGGGAACTGGGACTGAACGAGGCCAACGCGCGCCTGCTCACAGTACAAACCGCCTTCGGCGCCGCCAAAATGGCCCTGGAAATTGACGAGGAACCGGCCACCCTGCGCCGAAATGTCACCTCGCCCGGCGGCACTACCGAACGCGCCATACAGACGTTCCAGCAGGGCGGGTTTGAAAAACTGGTGGCGGCGGCATTAAGCTCGGCACGCGATCGCGCCCGCGAACTGGCGGAAGAATTAGGAAAATAAGCGGCGCATAAGTAAAATGTTTCATGGATAATGTTTCACCGCAAAGGTCGCAAAAAACGCAGGATTGTTAATTGTTTTTCAAATATTTTCCATAGCTTGCTACAGGTTTATATTTATTCACTGTCCCCTTTACGTACCTCTGCGACCTTTGCGGTAAAAAATATCACACCAAAACAAAGGGTTATCAATAATGGGTTATTTTAGTAACGCTGGCGCCTTCCTCATCCAGACCTTGTTCGGACTATATATCCTGCTCATCATGCTGCGTTTTCTGCTGCAATGGGTCCGCGCCGATTTCTACAACCCCTTGTCCCAGTTTATCGTCAAAGTGACCAACCTGCCGCTGCTGCCCCTGCGACGGATGATCCCCAGCTTTGGCGGTCTGGATAGCGCCGCCATACTGCTGATGCTGCTGCTCAAGTATGCTGAACTGCTGCTACTCAGCCTGCTGCCCGGTCAGGGCCTGCCCAACCTGCTCGGCCTTGGCATACTGGCGCTGGTGGAACTGCTGGCGCTGACGCTAAATGTTTTTCTATACGGTATTTTCATCCAGGCCATTCTCAGCTGGATCGCCAGCGCCGGTTACAATCCGGTTGCCTCCCTGCTGTATCAGCTCACGGCACCGGTACTGCGCCCCTTCCGCAACCTGATTCCGCCGATTTCAGGCATGGATCTTTCGCCCATGGCCGCTATTATCGCCCTCTATCTGGCCATGCTGCTGATCATCGCGCCATTACAGGATCTGGCGCGCGGACTGGCCTACGGCATGCGACCAATGATGGCCTTTTGACCCACTCAAACTTCTATTACTGGCAGGGAGAAACCCTGGTACTTCGACTCCACGTACAGCCGCGCGCGAGTCGGGATGAATTCTGCGGTCTCTATGGCGATAGCCTGAAAGTACGCATTACCGCCCCGCCCGCAGATGGCAAAGCCAACCAGCATTTGCGCAAATATCTGGCAAAGGTGTTCCAGGTGCCGGCTTCACGGGTAAACCTGCTGCGCGGCGCCAGCAGCCGCAACAAACAGTTCAGCATCGAAAACCCTCGGCAACTGCCTGAAACTATTCAAGCTTCAAACCCGAAACCTTACTCTTAGAGTATCTAAACTTCTGCCGCCATCTGCCGTTATAAAAAACGGTATTTAAGTCAGGTTCAGACTATTTTGGGATAAAATGTGATGCAATTCACGCTTTGTTACACGCACCTGATTGAACACCTTACTATTTATTTATAGTTAGCGTTTAGGAATGGATACTGGATTGAGTTGATTATGGCAACGAATCGTTTTACGGACCAAATGCAGGCTTATGGTCGCTGGAAAGCCGATCTAAACCAGGCGATCGGCAACTATCAACATTGGCTTGAGCGTAACAATATGAGCAGTCCCGAAGTGGATTTGCGCATTTACGAGTTACTGGAAACCATGAAGTCTGATCGCCTGAACATCGCCTTTGTGGCCGAATTCGCCCGCGGCAAAAGCGAACTGATTAACGCCATATTCTTCTCCGAATACGATCGCCGCCTGCTGCCCTCGGAAGCAGGACGCACCACCATGTGTCCCACCGAGCTACTCTATGACAACCAGGCAGATGAAAGCTATATTCGCCTGTTAGCCATCGAGACCCGCCTCGAAGACACCAGTATTCAGGAACACAAAAAAGAACCTATCAACTGGACCACCATTACACTGGATACCAATTCCTCGGAAAAAATGGCCGAAGCCTTCAAGGAAGTGATGCGCACCAAGCGCGTACCGGCGGCGGTGGCCGTACGCCTGGGACTGCTCGATGCGGCAGATGGCGAAAAAAATAATATCGTCGAAATTCCCATGTGGCGGCACGCCATCATCAGTTTTCCTCACCCGCTACTGAAGGATGGCCTGTCCATTCTCGACACGCCGGGACTCAATGCGCTGGGTAATGAACCGGAACTGACTATTAATATGCTGCCCAATGCCCATGCGGTGATCTTTGTTTTGTCCGCAGATACCGGCGTCACCCGTTCGGATATGGATATGTGGAATCACTATGTCAATCCTCTGGGTGCCGACACCCACCACAGTCGCATCGTCGTGCTCAACAAGGTTGATACTCTGTGGGACGAACTCAAGGGTGAGGACGCTATCCACAACAGTATTGCCACACAATGTAATTCCGCCGCGCAAATGCTGGGAATCGATCCCGCCAACGTGTTCCCGGTATCGGCCCAGAAAGGACTGTTGGCGAAAATCCGTACCGACCATAAGTTGCTGGAAAAAAGTAATATCCTGGCCCTGGAAAAAGTTCTGTCAACACGAATTCTGCCACAAAAACAAAGCCTGGTGCGGGACAACATCAGCGCCGAAATCGGTCGCATGGTGACTCAGTCACGCGATCTCATTGCCTCACGCTTAACCGCCGTCAACAAGCAACTAAAAGAACTGCAGGGGCTAAGCGGCAAGAACGAAGATGTGATTTTGCATCTAATGAAAAAAACCCGCGAAGAGCAGACCATCTATCACAAAAGCGTGGAAAGTTTTCAAAACAACAAAAAGACCTTTAGCAGTAAGCATGCCGAACTGCTCAACCAGCTCAGCCTGACCCGCCTGGATCAACTCATGGCCAGAACCCGCAAGGACATGGCCGGAACCTGGACCACCATTGGGCTAAAGTCCAATATGAAAGATTTTTTCGACATGATCACCGACAGCATCAACCAGGCCGCCAAACAGACCGACCAGGTCAACATGTTGATCCAGACCATTTATCAGCAATTCCAGAAACAACACGGCCTCGCCAACACCCGCCCCAGATTGTTCAGCTTGGCCAGATACAAGCGTGATCTGGAACGGCTTTATCATGAGGCTGAGGCCTACCGCAAAAGTCCGGTCACCACGATGACCGAGCAATCATTCGTCGTGAAAAAATTCTTCATTTCCATGGTCAGCCATGCGCGCAATACCTTTTTCCAGGCCCATCAGGACGCCAGCTCCTGGGGCAAGGCCGCCATGGCACCGCTGGTTGCCCGGATCAAGGACCACAAGTTGCAGATGGAAAAACGACTGGACAGCCTGCGCAAGATTAACGAATCCCGCGACACCTTAAAAAGCAAAATCAGTGAACTGGAAGATGCCGCCAATAAACTCGAAAGCCAGCTTAACGAGCTGAACAAGCTGATGGAAACCCTGATGAGGCCACTCGAACCCGCCCCCGGCGAATCCCCATCGCAGGCTAGTCAGGTCGCCTAAGAGCCTGATCGGGCTGCAGGATCGGCGTCTCTGGTCTATAGTTCAGAGTAGAACCCTGTTCTATCATTGATAGTATAAACCGGGGTTCAAGGCCAATAGACTGCTAGTCATAGCCTGAATCCCGAGATCAAAATAACTAAAATAGCTTTCAGCCAACAACCAATGGAAAGCAATGGAGGAACACCGTGAAATTGAAGAACAGCATGAAACTAAAATTGATCAGTTTTTTATTGCCACTACTGTTATTTGTCCCCCCGATACAGGCAGATTCCGGACGTTCTCAGGATCTGGGAGACTATATCGTCCATTATAGCGCACTGCCAACCGATGTCCTGCAGGCGGATATTGCCCGCCAATACGGCATTACTCGCAGTAAATTTCGCGGTTTTATTACCGTCTCGGTAATAAAAAAAACCGATTCTGCCAGCGGCAAACCGGTCAAGGCCAATATTAGCATCAATGCCACCAACCTGAACCAACAGAATAAGGCGCTGTCCTTGCGCCAGGTTGAAGAAGGTTCAGCGATCTACTACGTGGATGATTTCCGGGTCGCCAATCAGGAAACGCTCAACTTCAAACTGACCATTCGCCCTGAAGACAGTCATAAAAAGTTCACTGTAAATTTTCGTCAGCAGTTCTTTACAAACTCGCCTTGATACCAGACAATTTGTGCGACTTATAATATATTTAATATATTATGTAAATTGCAGTCCCACAGCAGGAACGGACAACTGCTGCGGGATTTTTGTTCTCAAACCAAATAAACGCCTGAAGTAAAAAATGATCAGATGGTTGTCCGCATCAAACCCCGCTATTCGCCCCGTTTTGGCACCAAGGTAGCAATAGTCTGATGCAACTTCGTCTGTCCTCACGTCTCATCATCGGTGTCAGCCTGATCGTCGGGCTGATGCTATCCCTGTTTATCTGGAACAGCGCGAAACTCACCCTGAACAGCCAGAAAGAACAGCTCAAACAATACATTGATGACCAGGCCGACATATTAAGCCTTGCCCTGGAACCGGGTCTGGCACATAACAATCAGGCGCTACTCGATGAAATCATCGACCAGCTGAAAAATAATCCCAATATTATTTATGCCGTGGTCTATGACAACAAGAAAAGGGTCAAAGCCGCCTTCAACCTGGTTCAGCACCCGAATTCTCACACTTTCAACTCGCAGACCATCCTTAACCGGGATAGTGTGGATATAAACCTGATGATCGGACAAAAAGGCCAGACACTGGGTGAAGTACACCTGGGCTATTCGATCAAAAACCTGCTCAAAAAAGCCCGCGCCGCCAAAATAGTCAATATTGCCATTGCCATCGTCGGCCTGCTCATCACCATCCTGCTCACCGCACTACTGAGTTTCTACATTACTCGCGGTCTACGCTGGCTTGAAGCCGGCGCCCGAGCCATGGAGAAAAATGATCTGAAGTTTCGTATCCCCTTGAATTCCGATGATGAAATAGGCAAGGTCGCACGCTCCTTCAATGCCCTCGCCGAACACCTGCAACAGGCCAGTATAAAACTGAAATCCGAATACAATATTCTTGAAAGTGAAAAGCAGCGTATGGAAACCCTGCTCAACAGCGTCAATGCGGTGGTGCTTGAAATCGATCCGGCCAGCAAAGATTTTCTGTTCGTCAGCCAGGAGGCAGAAAAGCTGCTGGGCTATGCCTGTGAGCAATGGCTGCAACCCGGCTTCTGGGAAAAACACCTGCATCCTGATGAGTGTGACTGGGTGGTCAACACCATTAATGAACAGCTTACGGAAACCGGCAGCTTCTCGCTCGACTACCGTTTACGCCACCGCAATGGCGAATATATCTGGATCCGCAGTATCCATTCGCTGAGTTACGACAGCAGTCAAAAACTCCATTACCGCGGGCTGTTCCTCAATATCACCCAGGAAAAGAAATCCGAGCAGCGTATTCTCTATCTGGCCAACCATGACTCACTCACCGGCCTGCACAACCGCAACCATTTTCAGGATCAGCTGACTCACCAGATCAACTATGCCGCGCGTTTCAAGCTTGAGGGTTCACTGTTATTTGTCGATCTGGATCAGTTCAAATACATCAACGATACCCTGGGCCATCAGTCAGGTGACAAATGCCTCATTTCCGCCGCCCAGGCACTACAATCTTCGTTGCGGGAAGTGGATTTTATCGGCCGTCTAGGCGGTGATGAGTTCGGTATCATTCTGCCTCGCACCAATAAAGAAGGCGCCCTGAAAGTCGCCCTGAATTTGCTCGCCAACCTGGCCCAGCAAACCCTGTTTCCCGATAAACTCAGCATCACTCTTAGCGCCAGCATCGGCATCACTCTGTTTCCGGCCCATGGCGCCAGTCCCAGCGAACTACTGGCCCGCGCCGATGCCGCCATGTATACCGCCAAACGCAATGGCCGCAACCAGGCACACGTCTATAGTGATGAGGACAAGGAACTGCTCAATATGCAGACCAAGATTCATTGGGAAAGCCGCATCCGTCATGCTCTGGACCATGATCTGTTCGTTCTTCACTACCAACCTATCGTGGATCTGCGCACCAACCGCATTGCCCACTACGAAGCCCTGCTACGAATGCAGGATGAAGACGGGAGTCTGATTTATCCGTCCGAGTTTCTTGAAATCGCCGAACGTTTCGGCCTCATCAGCGACATCGATAAATGGGTGCTGAATAAAAGCATTCAGGCACAGGGCGAGACCCGCCGTGGCCGGGAGCCGGTTACTCTGGCCGTCAATCTTTCGGGTCGCCACTTCGGTAATAGCGAGTTCATACAACTAGTGAAAGATGCGCTGAAAAAACACGACGCCGATCCCCATGCGCTTATTTTTGAAGTTACCGAAACTGCCGCCGTGGAAAACTTCGCCCAGGCCAAGAGTTTCATCGAGTCCCTGCGCAACCTGGGTTGCCGCTTCGCCCTGGACGACTTTGGCATGGGTTACTCCTCCTTCCAGTACCTCAAGAACCTACCCGTTGACATGGTCAAAATCGACGGCAACTTTGTCCGCAACCTGCATCAAAATCATGATGATCGGGTCATCGTCAAAGCCATGTGCGAACTGGCCCGCGGCATGCACATCAACACGGTTGCCGAGTTTGTCGAAAACGAGGAAATCCGAATTCTATTACAGGAATTCGGCATCGACTACGGCCAGGGGTTCCACATTGCCCATCCTAATGCCCATTTCATCCAGACCGCGATGACCGGCTAGATTTAAGTGGCAAGGAAATTCAGTATCCCAGAAATGGTAGAACGACCAGTTACCTAGCCGCCCCCACTCAGATCCGGACGTGCGGAATTACCGCATCCGGCTCTTCAATTATATCGTTGCTCGTGTTATTCACGAACCCTCAATACCAGTCAACCACTACTCGGCGCTTTGACACCCGCAATGGCTTTATCTGGAAATATCTTAGCATGTCTTTTAGCCCCTGCCAGTTATAACTGCTTCTCTGGCTGCGTCTATTTAACCACTTGTACAGCGTGTGCAGTACGAAATTGTAAATGTCTCAACTTACCCGGATGAAATCGACTGAAGCGCAACAGGTGGGTTTTATCTGGTGCTACATCCAGGTTGAATTTCTGCAACCGCTTGGGTAGCTCCCGATAAAACTGGCGTGCTTCGTTACGGTACTGAAAGGCTACGACAAATTCGACAGCCTGTATTTTAAACGATTGATTAAATTTTGCTCTCACTTCTATCTGCCTCTAACTGAAAATTAGAGACGACACCTGACACAGGGGGTCAGTCAGGACAATTTATTATCGGAGCGATACCAGCACGTCAGGAGCACATTTCCCTATGGCCTAATTAATCCTCTGTCTACGCTTCGTGCGGGTTGTTCGATTGATTGCAGAGCCGATAAAATCATCGACCATACTGAAAAGCATTCACTCTTCTCAATCTCCGCGCAGCACGCAAGACTCGATACGGGGGGCGGGTTAGACCTTACCCGACAGGGACTTTCACCCTGCAAGATGCTCCAAGCTTCGCTTGGCGCACTAACGCCCTCATCAGGGGCTTTTAAATCTGGCGTGGCTTTTGCGGTTTTTTTGCAAAAGCCGCGACAGGTTTGAAAGTCCTCTGGATGAGTTTGTTATGCCTATTTTCGTTCTTCCGCTTTGCTGTATACCAAACCGCGATCTCTCTTTCCCACTGCAATTACATATACAACAATGTCAGCATCGTTTACTTCATAAACTAACCGATACCCCACTGACCGG
>UOFZ01000171.1_pt1 | contig 17087 bp, 17 predicted proteins | sample 1989551 | NCBI WGS metagenome assembly UOFZ01 (sample SAMEA4712198, study PRJEB27164) | hydrothermal vent metagenome | biome: marine basaltic hydrothermal vent biome; feature: marine hydrothermal vent; material: mineral | place: Pacific Ocean | collected 2011-06-14/2011-07-23 | depth 1691 m
GGTGGCCAACGGTTATTCGATTGCCTATTATCAGCGCATGGCCCGTCGGGTTTACGGGGCCGCCCGCGTGGGTAACGTGCAAGACGCTGTGATCCTGAATGTTGCTGCACTCGCCAATAGAAATACTGTTGACGTCACCGCGTATAACCGTAAACGGCCAGATAGAACAGTTACGGCCGATTTCAACTTCACCAATGATCAGCGCGGTGTCATCGATGTAAACGCCATCGCTGATTTGGGGTGTGGTGTTTTCGAATGTACGAAGAGTCATATTATTTTAGTGGCTGGTGGCAGTCTTTCCTCGCGACTCGTCCCTAAATAACTGTTCCAAATACCAGTACACTTTAGGAATTACCGTTCGTCCTGAGCTTGTCGAAGGGAGCTTGTCGAAGGGAGCTTGTCGAAGGGAGCTTGTCGAAGGACAAGCAGATTAAGCACTCTATTCGCAGCATTTCCACGCTCATGGTTCGACAGGGCTCTCCTGAGCGAAGCCGAAGGGCTCACCACGAACGTGGAAAGTCACAAGTGATCTGGTATTTGGAACGCCTAATTTAGCCACTAGCTACTTTCATCACCGCATCGTCACCAGCTCTTCCGAGCTGGTGGGATGAATGGCGACACAGTTGTCGAAGTCTTTCTTGGTGGCGCCCATCCTGATCGCAACACCGAAGCCCTGTAACATTTCGTCGGCACCCATGCCGATGATGTGACAGCCCACGACTTTTTCATCGGCACCAACGCAGACAAGTTTCATGGCGGTGCGTTGCGGATGTGGACTCAGGGCGTGATACATGGCGGTGAAACGGGTCTGGTAAACTTTGACCGCATCGCCGTGTTTTTCCCGCGCTTCACCCTCGGTCAGACCAATGGTGGCGATAGGCGGATGGCTGAACATGACCGTGGGAATATTGCTGTAATCCAGTTTGCGATCCGGCATGTTATTGAACAGTCGGTCGGAGAGGCGGCGGGCGGCGGCGATGGCGACTGGTGTGAGTTGCGCCTGGCCGGTGACATCACCCACGGCATACACGCCGTCAACATTGGTCTGTTGGAATTCATCGGTGGGGATATAGCCGCGTTCGTTATAGTGGACCCCGGCGGCATCAAGATTCAGCGGTTCGGTATTGGGTTCGCGGCCAATGGCGCAGATTAGCGCGTCAACGCCTTCCAGACGAATGCCGCCAACGCAGTGAATATCGAGACGGCCATCTTCCCGTTTCTCCACACGTTCAATACTGGTGCGGGGCATGATATTGACCCCGGCGCTGATCATTTCTTCCATCAGGGTTTCGCGCAGCATGGCATCGAAACTGGAGAGAAAGTGATCCTTGCGCAGCAGCAGGGACACCTCACTGCCGAGACCGTTGAGCAGGCCGGCCAGTTCAACGGCGATATAGCCGGCACCGATGACGGCCACGCGCTGGGGTTGTTGTTTGAGAGCAAAAAAGCCGTCCGAGGTGAGCATGTGTTCCGCACCGGGGATATCGTGCATGACGGGCTTGCCGCCGGGGGCGATAACGATGTGATCGGCCGTGTAGTGGGTGCCGTTTACCTCGATGGTATGGGCATCCACGAAGCGGCCGGTTCCCTGGATGTGACTGATATTGGAGTCAGCCAGATAATTGCCATACCAGTCGAGAATGCCTTTGATATAAGCTTCCCGTGCCTCGATCAGTTTTTCCCAGCTAAAACCGCGCAGATCCACGTCAAAACCATAGCCACTGGCGTTGTGCAGGGTCTCGGCGATACCAGAGGCAAACCACATGATCTTTTTAGGCACACAACCGATGTTGACGCAGGTGCCTCCCAGCTTGTTGTTTTCAATCACTGCGGTTTTTTTGCCGTATTCGGCGGCGCGCTCGGCGGCGGAGAGGCCGCCACTACCAGCGCCAATGGCGATCAGATCAAAATGTGTGCTCATGCGGATTCCTGAAAAATTTACCAGTAAATAACGCACTTTAGCAAAGACCGGGTCTTGGCGTACAGACTTTCAAGATGACAAAAATAGTCAGGAATAACTAAAGGTTCTCACCGGGCTACCGATTAAATATGACAATAAGTAAGTGTTTTAGCGGGGTGCCTGCATCGGGCTCTCACTCGTTTAGCAGGAGATTTTATACTAATGAAGCTCAATCTTCCCGTTACGGATAATGAAAAAAAGTTGGATGAGTCATCGCCCATCATATCAACGACGGATCTCAAGGGGCGCATTACCTACAGCAATGATGTGTTTCAGCGCATCAGTGGCTTTGACAAACAGGAGCTGCTGAATAAAAGCCATAATATCGTGCGCCACCCGGATATGCCGCCGGTCGCCTTTGATAATCTCTGGCAAACACTGAAGGCGGGAAAGCCGTGGATGGGTATAGTCAAAAATCGTTGCAAGAATGGCGATTACTACTGGGTCAACGCCTATGTCATGCCTATCGAAAAGGATGGCAAGGTATGTGAATATCAGTCCGTGCGTTACCGTCCGGATGAAAAAAATGTGCAGCGGGCGGAAAAACTCTATCAGGATCTGAATGCAGGAAAAACCTCCTGGCGCCAGCGTCTGCCCCAGCCGGGTATCGAGCAGAAAATCATGCTGAGTATCGCGCTGGCATTTTTGCCGTGGCTGTTGGCCTCGTTGTTTGTCAGCAAATTTTCTTTGAGCATCAGCATGTCGTTAGTCGTTGTTTCGTTTGCGCTGGTTTATGTGGGCGTACGTTTCTCGCTACGCCATTTGCGGCTAGCGGTGGAAGAGGCGCGCAAGGTGGTACAGAATCCAGTCACGCAACGTGTTTTTACTGATAGTCAGGATGAGGGAGGCGAAATTACGTTGGCCATGGCGATGTTGAAAAGCCAGACCCGGGCGATTGCCGGGCGCATGCTGGACTCATCGGGGCATTTGAATGGCACGGCCAAGGATCTGGCAGATTCGGTGGCGCTGACCAACAAGGGCGTGGTGCATCAGCGTAATGAAATTAGCTCACTGACCAGCTCGGTAGAAGGTTTGCGCAACAGCGCTGCCGAGGTTGATGAGCATGCCGGGCTGGTGCTGGAGGCTGCCGATGGGGCTAATGATAATGCGGAGCGGGGTCGCCGGGTCATCAGTAGTACGATCAATTCCATTCAGGAGCTGGCCTCGCAAATCAGCCAGTCGGCGACCATTATCCATACCCTGGATAAGGAGTCACAGCGTATTGGCGGTATTCTGGATGCAATCAAGGCGATTGCCGAGCAAACCAATCTGCTGGCACTCAACGCGGCGATTGAAGCGGCGCGGGCAGGCGATCAGGGGCGCGGGTTTGCCGTGGTGGCGGATGAAGTCCGTTCCCTGGCCACGCGCACGCATGAGTCCACCCAGGAAATTGAAGCCATGATCTCTACTTTGCAAACAGAGGCACGCAAGGCGGTGGAAACCATGAATGTTGGTTGTGAAAATGCAGAGTCGGCGGTGAGCCAGGCGGGTGAGGCGGGTTCGGCGCTGGAAGCCATTCTTGCCTCGGTGAAGGAAATTTATGGCATGAGTTCGCAGATCAGCCAGGCTACTAATGGGCAGGTTTCGTTGGTGGATGAAATTGGCAATAATGTTGAAATGGTGGATGAAATCAGCGAGTTGACCGTGGACACGCTGGAAGGACAGGAAAGAATCAGCCAGGCTTTGGATGCCCTTTCAGGCTCGCTTGACGGCCTTTCAAAAGAATTTGTGCGTCTGCATTAATCGGGGAATCAGCCGCCGGTCATGGACATGAAGCGTACCAGTTGCTCGGGTTTTTGGTTGAAATCATGGTTGCGGGGTTTAAGCGCCAGAGCCTTGATAATATGCTGTTTCAGTTCGTCGTCAGAAATACCTGCGCGTAGCAGGGGCCGCAGGGGGTAGCATTCTTCCTGTCCCAGACACATGTACAAGGTGCCGTCTACCGATAGCCTGACCCGGTTACAGGTTTCGCAGAAGTGCTGGGAAATGGGCGTGATAAAACCGATGCGCAGCTCGGTACCCGCCACCTGTACGTAACGGGCCGGGCCGCCGCCGGGCATCATGCCGGGGATGAGCTCATAGTGCTGGCCCAGGCGCTGTTCGATAGTCTGCAGGCTGATATAGTGATTGCTGGCATTGCGGCCGGTGTCGCCCATAGGCATGGTTTCGATGAAGCGCAGGGTGAAATCGTGCTCGATGCAGAATTCCACCATATCTTCGGCCTCCATGTCGTTGAGACCTTTCATCATTACCATGTTGATTTTAATCGGCCCGAATCCGGCGGCTTTGGCGGCCATTAACCCGTTGATGACCTTGTTCAGTTTACCCTGGGTGATTTTTTTAAAAACGTCCGGACGCAGGCTGTCGAGGCTGACATTGATACGTTTGACTCCGGCCTGGCGCAGATCAGCCGCGTATTTGTCCATACGGGTAGCATTGGAGCTAAGGGAGAGATCCTGAATCCCGGGCAGGCACGCCAGAGTCCGGCTGAGCTCGACGATACCCTTGCGTACCAGCGGCTCGCCGCCGGTCAGACGTACCCGGCTGACGCCCAGTTCGCCAAAGGCGTTAATGACTCGTTCGATTTCGGCGAAGGTAAGCCAGTCTTCCGGTTCCTCAAAATCCTTGAAACCCTGCGGCATGCAGTAAAAGCAGCGCATATCGCACCGATCTGTCACCGAAAGGCGAACATATTCGATTTTTCTACCGAAAGGATCGGTAAGCTGAGTTTGCATCGTTATTCCTGCGGATACCTGCAAACAAGTATATACCAGAAGCGGTGACGATGAAGCCAAAAGCAGGCTAGTACCACTATATAGGGTAAAATCTACCACTTTAATGGTATGCAGGCTTAAGCCTGTTTACAGCTGTCCGGCGGGGCAGACGTGACAGGATGACAGAAAAGATTCGACAGCGTTATGATGTTGTTTGAGTGATGTTACAAACGGAGAATCAATCATGAAAAAATGGATGCTGGTGGGACTGATCGTCCTTGCCCCTTATTATGCTTCTGCTGCCGAAAGTGCAAATGCCGGTCTGGCTGAGCGTGCCCAGCAAAGCCGAATTGAGGTTAAGGCTTTTATGGGAGAGCTTAAACACGCGCTGAAATCGGCCCTGAAATCAGGTGGCCCGATTGCCGGTGTCGAGGTTTGTAGCAAGGTCGCCCCCGCTATTGCTGCGGCGCAGTCACGCAAAACCGGCTGGCGTATCGGACGAACCAGTCTCAGGCCGCGCAATCCCGATAATGCGCCGGATGCCTGGGAGAAAAGGGTGCTGAAAAAATTCGAGGCGCGCAAGGCGGCGGGGGAGGATCCGAAAAAAATGGAATTCTACGAAGTAACGAAATTGAAGGGCAAGCCCGTATTTCGCTATATGAAAGCCATCCCCACGGCCCCAAAACCCTGTCTGGCCTGCCACGGCAAAAATATTAAACCGGACGTTATCAAAAAACTGGATCGATATTATCCTGATGATCGGGCGCGGGGCTATCAGGCCGGGGATATCCGGGGCGCATTCAGCATCATTCAGCCGTTGTAATATATTGGTCATTAGTTCAGTCCATTGCCCCATTCAAGGGCTTGAGTGGCGCGTTCGGGCTACCAGCGTGATAATCACCCTCTCTTTTTGCGACAATTACGGGGTGAAACATGAAGTTAATTCTGCTGGGCGGCCCAGGTGCCGGTAAAGGTACTCAGGCCAATTTCATCAAGGAAAAATTCGGCATTCCCCAGATTTCGACCGGTGACATGCTGCGTGCAGCGGTCAAAGCAGGTACACCGCTGGGTCTGGAAGCCAAGAAAATCATGGATGCCGGTGGTCTGGTATCCGACGATATTATTTTGGGGTTGGTAGAAGAACGTCTGAAAGAAGCGGATTGCGCCAACGGTTATTTGCTGGATGGTTTCCCTCGCACCATTCCCCAGGCTGACGGCATGAAGTCACGCGGCATCAATGTTGATTATGTTCTGGAGATCAATGTGGATGATGACGAAATCATTCGGCGCATGAGCGGTCGGCGCGTACATCCCGACTCCGGCAGGACTTACCACATTGTCTTTAACCCGCCGAAAGTCGAAGGCAAGGATGATGAGACGGGTGAGGATCTGATTCAGCGTGATGACGATCGGGAAGATACCGTACGCAAGCGGCTGTCGGTTTATCATGAACAGACCGAGCCACTGGTAGAATTTTATTCCACCTGGGCCAACCAGGGTGGTGAAGGTGCGCCGAAATATGCAAAGGTTGAAGGCGTAGGCGGCGTGGAAGAAATCCGTGATCGCTGTTTTGCCGCGTTAGGCGTCTGAAGCCGGTATAAGGTTCTTTTTAAACCCCAGTTCATCAGTCCTGAATATCTGGGCGTGTTGTATGCAGGTTGGCGCTGAGCCACGATTCTTGTGGCAAGGCCCAACAGGCGTGCCTCATAATGTCGGGCTTTGTCGTGCCCAGCGCCAAGCCATGGTTCCTGGCTACAGAAAGCAGAATAACCACAATTTTTATCCCCCCCGTTCTTTATTCTTTGAACTGCCTGCAAGTGTTCGTCATAACTTAAATAGTGTTAAGCGGCTCGCAATCCGGTTTCGGTTCTGTCGCTTATGGCATGATTTTCGTATAAATTTAATACTCATGCACTAGCATGTCTTACAGGATGATTGTTACAACCAGGGATCAATGAGAGCCATGCAAAAAATCAGGATGCTACAGCCGGTGTTAACGCGTTTCTGCCTGCCAGGTATTTTTCTTGTTTTATCGGCCTGTGGCGGCGGACAGGAGAAGGATCGGCTAGCCACTCAGTCGTTGCCACCGGGCATGCATGTATACAAGGATCCTGTGAGCGGTGAATTTGTCCCCCAGCCGCCCAGTGATAGATTTAACCCCCGCGCTCTACCCCAGGCACTGCAGCAGATAAACAAGCCCACTGGCACAGCGCCGGTATCTAAACCTGCGCAGGAATACAAATCACCCGCAAATGGGGGGGGTATTTTGCTGGATTTGCCCGCGCCTTATTCTGATAAGCAAAAATAAGAGAACTCGTCGTCTCATGTCCATATTTTGTTCTTCAGGCATCCGTTTTTTGACGCTGGTTCTGTTGTTGTTGCCGTTTTCCTCGTTGCAGGCAGCAGCAAAGATTGTAGTCATCGATGGCGATGGTATTAATGAAGGATTTAATGATGGCACTGCTTTTACGGCCACAGGCAATAATTCTGCGCTGAGCCTGGGGCAGGCGCGCCTGAATGCGCTGCAGTATGCCGCTGATCTGGTTGCCCAGGTTATCAACAGCAATGTCGAGATCAAGGTATACGCGAAAATGCTTGCCCTGGGCGGCAGCGCTACCAGCGCTACCCTGGGCTCCGCCAGTACCACCAGCGTTGCGCGGGATTTCACTAATGCGCCGGTCAGCAATACCTGGTATCCCGTGGTGCTGGCAGAAAAACTGGCGGGGGCCAATCTCAACAGCAACGGCAATGAAATCAACATCACCTTCAACGGGGATATCGATGGCGCGACGGTGCTGGGCAGTACGCGCTGGTATTACGGTCTGGATGGCTCGCCGGGTGCGGATATTGATTTTGTCACCGTGGCCATGCACGAATTAATTCACGGTCTGGGGTTTGGCGGCTTCGTTGACCTCGCGACCGGTGAAAAACTGCTGGGTCTGGATGATGCCTACATGCGCCTGCTTGAGCATCATGGCGCATCGCCCTCGGACTATCCCTCGATGAGCAATGCCCAGCGGCTGACAGCCAGTACCGCGACGGGCGATTTGCATTGGATCGGTTCGGCTGTCACCGCCGCCAGCGGCAGTCTTACTGCCGGCGTTTCCAGCGGTCATGTAGAAATATACGCGCCCTCGCCGCAGGAGGCGGATTCCTCGGTATCGCATTTCAGCACCACGTTGTTGCCGAATCAGTTGATGGAGCCGGTTTATCTGGCGGCAAACCATGCCCTGGGTCTGGCGGCACAGTTATTGAGTGACGTGGGCTGGGGGGCGATTAATACGGATAGTAATACAGTGGATCTGGCAGTAAGTCAGAGCCCGTCAACAACGGAAGCGAATGTCGGCTCTGAAGTCAGTTATGCGCTGACGATTAGTAATAATGGCGGTTTTGATGCTACCGAAGGTTTTTTAACCAATCTTCTGCCGGAAGGCGCCAGCTTTGTTTCAGCATCTGCCTCCCAGGGCAGCTGCAACCATGCTAATGGTATCGTCTCCTGCAGGCTTGGAACTCTGATGGGGGGCGGGGGCAGTTATACGGTCAATATTGTGGCCAGCATGGACACGGCAGGAAGCCAGACCAATACGGCCATCGTCCACAGCGTCAATCCGGAGGCTGCGCAAGCCGATAATGTCAGCGTTTCAAGCCTCTCGGTTGCGGCATTGCAGGTTAATGCTAGTGGTGGAGGGGGCGGCTGCTTTATTGCCACCGCCGCCTGGGGCAGCGATATGCAGAAGGATGTGCGTTATTTACGCGCTTTTCGGGACAACTATTTACTCGATAACCGGGCTGGTCGCTGGTTTGTGCGCCAGTATTACCGCTACAGTCCGCCCCTGGCGGACTATATTCGCAGCCGTCCCCGCCTGCGTGCGCTGGTGCGCGTGCTGCTAGGGCCGCTGGTGGCAGTGAGCCGTTATTTGCTCAATGAGAAACAATTACCGCAGCAGAGCGATAGTAAAAGCGGAAATTAGCCTTTTGAATGAGGCTCACAGCGGCTCGATCCGACTTTAGCCGTTGGGCTATTCACGTTACAATAGTCGGCTATGAATATGAAATACAAGACAGACGACCTGCGCATTACGGCGTTAAAAGAGGTGATTCCGCCGATTCAGTTGCATCAGGATTGTCCTATTTCGGAGACGGCCAGCCGCCTGATTTTTGAAACCCGCACGGCCATTCACAATATCCTGCGTGGCAAGGACGATCGCTTGCTGGTTATTGTCGGTCCCTGTTCGGTTCACGATCCGGCGGCAGCACTGGACTATGCCAAAAAATTGCAGCAGCTACGTACCGAGCTGGACCGGGATCTGCTCATGGTTATGCGCGTGTACTTTGAAAAGCCCCGGACCACGGTGGGCTGGAAAGGTCTGATCAATGATCCGGATCTGGATGAAAGTTTCCAGATCAACAAAGGTCTGCATCTGGCGCGTAAGCTGCTTCTGGATATAAATAACGCCGGAGTACCGGCGGCAACGGAATTTCTGGATTTAATCACGCCGCAATACGTGACGGACTTGATCAGCTGGGGCGCCATCGGTGCGCGTACGACTGAAAGTCAAGTACACCGTGAATTGGCCTCCGGCCTGTCCTGCCCGGTGGGCTTCAAGAACAGCACCGACGGCACCCTCAAGGTTGCCATTGACGCCATCGGTGCGGCGGGTCGACCGCATAATTTCCTGTCCGTGACCAAGGCCGGAAACTCGGCCATTTTTGCCACCACTGGCAATGACGACTGTCATATTATTTTACGCGGCGGTCGTCAGCCCAACTACGATGCCGAGAGTGTGCGCAAGGCGATTGATGAGCTGGAAAAGGCGGGCCTGGAGTCGATGGTAATGGTTGATTTTAGTCATGCCAACAGTCAGAAAGACTTTAACCGTCAGATTGAGGTTGGCAAGGACATAGCGCAGCAGATTGCTGTCGGCAACAAGCATATTATGGGCGTTATGATTGAAAGTCATCTACAGGAAGGGCGTCAGGATAACAACGATGATGGCGAGCTGGTCTATGGGCAGAGTATTACCGATGCCTGTCTGGGCTGGGACGCCAGCGAAGGGTTGTTGCGGGAATTGGCGGTGGCGGTGCAGGCGCGGCGGGCATCGGTAAAAGGGGAATAAAAATTGCCGGATAGAGTAAAATACGCAATCTAAAGCAAGCGTTCCAAATTCCTGACCACCATCAGGCTTTACGTTCGTGGTGAGCCTCGTTCGATGAGACTCACGACAGGCTTCCTTCGACTTCGCTCAGGACGAACGGTAATTCCTAAAGTGTACTGGTGTTTGGAACAGTTATTTAGGCAACTGCTCGCCCTAAACAGCCGTTCGTTCCGGCCAACCGTTTGCCCCAGCCAACCGTTCGTGGTGAGCCTCGTTCGATGAGACTCACGACAGGTTTCCTTCGACTTCGCTCAGGACGAACGGTTTAGGAATTACCGTTCGTCCTGAGCGAAGTCGAAGGACAAGATCGATTAAACAGATCATTTTCAGCATTTCCACGTTCACGCTTCGCCTCTTCGTCAGGCTCAGGACTTCACCACGAACCCGAACAGCATATTGGAATACCTGTTTTAGAAGGAAAACCCATTCACCCATTAGCTCGTCATTTTCTCGGCGTAGGCGCGGGCTTCCGCCGAATCAACCCCCAGCCAATCCAGGGCTTCATGTGGCGTATCAAACTGGCTCACCTTGATATTCGCAATCTGGGAAAGCGTTTTATGCAGTGAGGCCAGTTTTTTAATCTCGTTGTCCTGTGAGACGATGGCGGTATGTATTTTCCCGCGTCCCAGGCCATATGTCAGATTGATATGAGCAAAACGGTGAATATCTTGCTCGGTAAGCTGTATGTTTTCCAGTTCCCGGGTCAGAATCAGGTGGCGTAATCCTGGTTTCAGTTGCGTGCCGTGGTTGGTGATTAGCCAGAAGGCGTAATCACTTAATTCATCCGCTGTAATATTGCCGCTGACCACGGCAATGACTGTTAGCCCCCCATCAAATATTTTATATTCCAGAGCCATAACTGCTATTTATTATCCGGTGACTGTAATTGCCACTTCTGTTTGTAATTATAATGGTCGATACCGGTGTATAGCGACGTATCATCCTTCTGCACTTTACCGTATATATAATATTTAATATATAAAGTCTATTAAAGTCTATAAAGTCGCAAAAGAAAAGCAAGGCAAAGAATTTAAGTTTTTGTCAGGCATAAATTGCGCACCATGGATTAAGACTTAGTCTGAGATGAAGCGCGTACGGCCTGGCATTTACATTTTAAGTGCAGCAACATCCCCGGCAAACTGTTTGTAGATGATAGCCAACGCCTTGCCAAATGCATTGGCAGTATCGGCCATGTCAGGGCTGTTGGCTTCTATGTTCTGTTGATAGCGCCTGCGTAGCAGGATACGTTTACTGTGATTATCCCTGAGTACCAGTTCCAGCGTTACCCGGGCTTCGGCACCGTGTTTGCGGATATAACGTTCGAACTGCAATAGTTCAGCCTCAAGCCTAAAATCTGCCGGGTTGTCAGATCGATAGCGGTGTTGCTCGCGGGCGAAATTTTTCAGACGCAGATAATCAAGTAGATGTTGTTGCAGTAGCGAGGCGGGGGTGTTGACCCAGTAGTAATAATGATAAGGATTGACCTCCAGCGGTTGCTGTTCACGCACAAACAGAATGGCGCGTTCGTGCAACATGCCCGTGGTCTGGACGGCACTGATCTCCAATGTCCCGGCTAGCAGGGGCGCAGGTAGGGGCTTGACCGAACTTGTCGCAGGCAGGCGATAATAGTGATCGCGGGGAATAGTTACGTTGGCACCGCCTATGCAGCCGCTAAGGCTCAGGATCAGGCCGAGCAGCAGGCAGGTTTTTCTGAAAAATAGCATGGCTTATTCCTGGCTCTCGATCGTGGGTTTACTGTTAATGATAAGTGACGGATTGCGGCGCAGCTCGCGGCTTAACTCATTCATATTGCGGGCCGAGGCATTCATGTTATGCAGCATGGCATCCATGTTTTGCGATAAGGTCTCCAGGCTGGCGCGCATATCGACAACAGACTGGCGAATATCGTCACTGTTATCATCCAGCAATTGTTGTGACTTGTTGAGGAGATGATCAAGTTTGTCGCCTGTGTCGTTCAGACGCTGGCTCAGGGTCAGCAGGCTCTGAGACATTTTATTGGTGTTCTTGAACACGTTGTGCAGGTGCTGGCGACTGTCTGCATTGATGAGTTTATTCAGATTTACCGCGGTCTTATTCAGGGCGACCAGCAGTGTGCGGGTGTTTTCAGTAATAGTTGGAATCTTTTGATTGAGATCATTACCGATGTTGTTCAGATAATGACTGAGCTTGCCAAGCAGGGGGCGGATATCGCCATCGGCCAGTCCCTCGAATTCACCCGATAGACGGTTCATGATTGCCATCATGTCAATTGCAGGCAAGCTTTTGATTTCATCTCCGGGGGCCAGCAGAGTCGCGCTTTTGCCTTCGCGGATTTCAATGGTTTTTTCCGCGAGAATCCCGGGCGAGGCTATTTGCGCGATACTGTCTGCGGGAATGGTCCAACCATTGTGTATTGCCAGGGTAATGCGATAACGGGTTCCCTTTTCATCGCGCAGCGGTTGCACATTGTCAATTTTACCAATTTTATAACCGCCATAAGTCACCGTAGTGCCATCGTGAATACCGGAAATATCAGCATAACTGACATAATAGGTATCCGCAGCCTCACCCTGGCCGGAGATGTACAGCATGGATGCGATTAGCAGCGCCAGCATGGCCAGCACGAAACACCCAACTGCAAAATAATTGACATGATCCTTTTTCATTTTATTTCTGCTAATGCTTTTCTGTTTATTCTGTTCCATCTACTGTTGTTCCGTTCGCCCTGAGCTTGTCGAAGGCCTGATAAGCTCCCTTCGACAAGCTCAGGGCGAACGGGAGCCTGGCTTGGAAAATATTTTGTTGGCTGTGTTCATTCATATTCCCGTCAGACGTTCGAGATATTCATCTGCGTCAATCGCGTCGTCTCTTGGCAGGCGGTTGAGCAGGCTCTGGATGCGCGGGTTATCTGAGTTTCTTACCGCTTCTACGCTATCGGTCATCAGGATGCTGCCCTGATCCAGCACCGTGATGCGATCGGCGATTTTGAACGCGCTTTCCAGTTCGTGCGTGACCACCACAATGGTAATGTTCATGGCTTGGCGCAGGCGCAGGATAAGTTCATCCAGTTCCACTGCGGCAACCGGATCCAGGCCAGCGGACGGCTCATCAAAAAACAGCAGGCGCGGATCCATGACAATGGCGCGCGCCAGGGCCGCGCGTTTAATCATGCCGCCGGACAGCTCTGAAGGCATCAGGTCGCCAAACTCGGCCAGATTGACGACTTCGAGTTTCATCCGGCCCATGATGCGCATGGTATTCTCGTCCAGTTCGGTATGTTCACACAGAGGCAGAACCACGTTTTCCTCCACCGTCATCGAGCCAAACAATGCGCCGCCCTGAAACGCCACGCCCATTTTTCTGCGCAGCTCGAACATTTCCTGTTCGCTGTTGCGGGCAATATCCTGGCCCAGCAATTTTATTGATCCCTGGGTCGGGGAGTTCAGTCCCAGCAGGTGCCGCAGCAAGGTGCTTTTGCCCGAGCCGCTGCCGCCCATGATGACCATGATCTCGCCGTGGCAAACAGTGAGACTGACATCGCTAAGGATCTGACGCTCACCGTAATGCGCGTCCAGATGCTGAACTTCGATGGCGTATTCACTGTTGCTGGCAGCAGGCATGGACTCAGGCGAAGTTGAGGAAATAGGTGAAAATCATATCGGCGATGACGATGAAGGTCAGCGACATGACGACGGAACGGGTGGTGGCGCGGCCCACGCCTTCGGCCCCCCCGCGTACCTGAAAACCATTGCTGACCGAGATCAGTACGATGATGGCGGCAAACACCAGGCTTTTGATCAGCCCCTGACTGATGTCGGTCCATGAGAGTGCTGCGGCGCAACGTTCAAAATAGATTGGCAGGGTAATTTTAAGTTCAATGATGGAATACAGGCCGCCGCCCAGCAGGCCCATGAAATCGCCCAGAATGGTGAGCGCAGGAATACTGATCATCATGGCCAGCAACAGGGGTGCGGTGATGTAGCGCACCGGATTGATACCAATAACCCGCAGAGCATCGATTTCCTGAGATTCGAGCATAGTGCCGATGCGTGCGGTGATGGCCGAGCCGGAACGCCCGGCGACCATGATGCTGACGATCAGAGGCGCAAACTCGCGTGTGATGGCAATGGCGAGGCCGACGATAACTTTTGATTCTGCGCCAAAAGTTTTCAAGGTCTGGATGCCCTGGATAGCCATCATCACGCCAATGGCGAGACAGATGATGCTGATAATAGGAATGGCATGGACGCCAATCCGCATGGCTTCGGCAGCCACGTTGCGCAGGCGCACAGGTTGTTGCTGACGGTGGCCAAAGATCAGCCAGTAAAAACTTTCCGCCAGCATGCTGGCGATATAACCGAGCTCCTCAATGCCTGCAACGGTCTTGCGACCGATATTTTCAACAAAACGAATAGCGGGATGCAGGCCAGGATTTTGCGCAGCATTGCTCATAGGGCATCGGCTTATAGCTGACCGGCTTCAGCTGTGTTGGTGATAATAGGAAAGACTTTATCCAGACGCGAGAGTTGCAGGATCTGCATGGCCGCTTTGCTGACGCCCAGGAGGGCAAATTTCAGATCATGTGTACGGGCGTGTTGAAAACCTTCTACCAGACTGGCGACGCCCGAGCTGTCGATATAGCTGACATCCGAGAGATCCACCAGCACATGATTTTTATCCTGCAAATGTTTGAGAATGATTTCCCGCGCCTTTGGCGAAAAATGTAAATCGACCTCGCCGCAGAGGGCGATGATAGTGAATCCGTTTTCCTGACGTGTGGTACATTCCATAATTATCCCTTAGCCGCTTGTTTGTTAGTATTTAGTTTTAGTTCGAGCAGGTTGCCAGCGTCGGCGGGTGGTTCCAGAAACCGCATGCTGTCCATGACCGACTGGATAATATGTATGCCGAGTCCGCCGGGGCGAACGTCATCGAGATCTCGCGGCTGGCACAGGTCTATATCGACCGGCGAGGCAAAATCTGTAAGCAAAAAAATGATAAAATTCTTCTCTCGGCGCAGCTCGATGATCATTTCACCATCTGCCCGGCCATAATAAGCGTGCTGAATGATATTCATGCAGGCCTCGTTAACGGCCAGGATGGCGTCATTAACACAGTCTTCGGAACAGGCCTGCTGTTGCAGGATTTCGCGTAACCAGTCACGAATAGCTTTCAGTTCGAGCGTGTCGGAAGAAAAGCTTCGGCGGGCTAATGATTCAGATTGAGTATCAGGCATGCCTGGTTTTTCCCTCGATCAACATAATGGTGATGTCATCATGCAGGGTTGCAGATGCCGCGCTGAACTTTTCGACAATAGCCCGCAGTTGATCTTTGGGCGCAAGTTTGTGCATGGACATGATTAACTTTAGCAGGCCGGACAGGCCCAGCATCTCACCGCCTTCCTGCAGATAACCTTCGGTAGCGCCATCGGAGAAAAGATACAGACAGTCCTTTGCCTGCAGCTGAATTTCCGGCGCCAACGGGAAGGGTGAGTTCGGCAGAATACCCAGGGGCGAGGCAGTGGCTTCAATCGCCTGTACTTTATTGTCTGGGCGGAATAACAGGGCCGGTGGATTGCCGGCATTGACCATTTTTATGCTACCGGTTTTTGGATCATAGATGCCGGCAATCATGGTGACGAACATGCCGCGTATGGCGGTTTCACAAAGTTCGTTGTTGATGTGCGCCAGCAGCTTGTCCGGTTCGTGAATATGTTTGCCGAGGCAATGGAACAGGCTGCTGGTTTTGGCCATCAGCAATGCCGCATAGACGCCCTTGCCGGAGACATCGGCCAGGTTGAAATAGATGCGTCCGTCCTTGAGCACGAAATAATCGTAGAAGTCGCCGGAAAGTTGCAGGGCGGAAACGTTGAGGCCGGTAATGGGGAAGTCATCATTCAGCTCCTTGGGTAGTAGGCTTTCCTGGATCTCGCGTGCCAATTGCAGATCCTTTTCCAGCTTTGCTGCCAGCGCATCGCGCTCTTTCAGGGTTTGTTCCAGTTTCCAGGTCAGCTCCTGATAACTGAGATTGGCTTCGGCCAGCTTGATGTTGGCCTGACGCATGATCTGCTCGATATCGGGTTGGCTCTCGATTTGCAATCCCAATGAGCGGGCGGCGGCTTCCATTTCTTCGGCCAGGGTATTGAGGCAGGTGCTGATATCATCTTTGTCCATGTGACAGTGTGCCTGCAACAGCTGTTGTGTATGCGCGAGCACAAATGATTTGTCCGGGGCGTTAAAAATAGCGTTCATCCAGTCGGCACAATAGAGTATGCGACAAAGTGACAGGTGGTTTTTATCCGTGCCGACGGCAGGTTCGATAGCTTCGCAGTTATGATGGCTGCCCAGCACCCGTCCCAGCTCTTCCGGCAGGTCCCAGGCATTGGCCAGCATGGTAATCATTTCGGTGTGATTGTGGCCGAAATACCGTTGTTCGGCGCTGAAGCGTGCCTCGGGATCGAGTCCGCGCAGTTCCTCCCAGTGCAACGCCAATTCCGGGCGCAGGTAGAACAGCACCAGCAGACCAAAGTCCTGTAATAGTCCTGCAGTAAAACAGTCATCCGGATCCTGTCTGAGTTGCGGCGCCAGCAGCTTGGCGCTGACTGCGCGGCGCAGGGAATCCTCCCAGTAAGCTGCGGTATCAAGGCCGGGAATGGCGTCTTTGCCGATAGCGTCACGCACCGACAGACACAACACCAGGTTGCGCAGGGTGCGCTGGCCGAGAATGGTCACTGCATGATTGAGCGATTGCACTTTGCGAGAGAGGCCGAAAAAAGGTGTATTGACCACGCGCAGCAGTTCGGCTGTCAGGACGGGATCTTTTTCCGCCAGCAAGGACAGCGCACTACTGCTGACATCATCCCGCGAGCAGGCGCGCAGAATCTGCAGCGCAGTCTGGGGTGGTGAGGGCAAATCCGAGGGTTTGAGCTGTTCGAGGGCGGCTGGCTGGCTCATGTTTTTCCGTCATTAGTGATAATATGCTATCTACAGGCACACTTGGCGTGTGCCCTCTTCTTTATCGGCCCACAAAACAAAAACTTTGCAAAGAAACAGCATGAAAACAGATGAACAGATTATTGAGCTGGAATCCCGGCTGGCTTTTCAGGAAAACAGTATTGTGGAGTTAAACGAGATTATTACCGACCAGCAGGGCCAGCTTGACCGCCTGGTGGCGAGCGTGGCCATGCTGGATTCGCGTTTGCGCCTGCTGGCGGCGGATGTGGGCGGGGAAACGGCGTCGAAGGCGGAGGACGAGATT
>UOFZ01000040.1_pt1 | contig 17080 bp, 14 predicted proteins | sample 1989551 | NCBI WGS metagenome assembly UOFZ01 (sample SAMEA4712198, study PRJEB27164) | hydrothermal vent metagenome | biome: marine basaltic hydrothermal vent biome; feature: marine hydrothermal vent; material: mineral | place: Pacific Ocean | collected 2011-06-14/2011-07-23 | depth 1691 m
GCCGCCGTGGCCAAATTATCAGACATCGTTAAGGAATTATAAATATATTAATCTAATTATTTGCGATAGCCAATTTCGCAAACGGGGGTAATAGCAAAACTTTCATGGAACCTCACTGACTGGCTTGTTTCATACACCGCAACACGGGGACTGGAGCCTTTGACGATTTGACTTTTCTCCGTTGTAAAAAGCGGATCCTGTATCCAGGAATTAAAATATGGACGGCCTTTGTAGTAGAAAATTCCACCAAAAACATTCCCATTCAGATATTCGAATCTTGGATGTTTAGGATCCGGATCATTTTGTTCTGCCATAAAACGATAGCGCGGCATGTTGTCTCTTGTATAATCTCTTTTTACATTACATGCATATTCCTGCATTTTATATATAGTATTTTTACGTCCATCAAAATTGATATCTATTCGTGAACGCCACAACTTTACTTTACCTTCATTGATTCGTTTTTTTAAACCGGGAATCCCAGCCGGCCATGAATATTTCGTTTCGTCAACCAACAACCTCTCTAACGTATCTGTATATTGCTTGGGATTAATCTCTTCCCATTTCGGTAAGCGGAAATCCTTGTACCCCGGATAAAATTTCAACTCACACACCATCGGCTCATCATCTTTAAAGTGATTAAAGTTTTTCACCAAATCACGACACAATTGATAGCTTTCGCGCTCTATCAGAAAATATTCTCCCGCATGGGCCAGCGATTGCCCCAGCAACAATATTGCCAATACGGGAAGTAAAGTGGGCAGATTTATTTTATGCACGACCATTTACAGGACCTCAATGCAGTAAGGAATGAAGATTGAATGGTGCCACGAAGCACCAGCACCCAATGCAGGTACGGGGGGGGATTAATGCGCTATTTAGAACACGTATCAACATAACAGGAGTCCTTCCTCTTTTGTATTATTCCCTTATTTCAATCATCTCTGTGATTGTTTCAATTTTACGCAGCTCTTTGGGCAGAATAATACGCAAATGTGTCAGAATGGTGAATCCTGTATAACTCATCACCGATAAAGGCACCGATAAAGGGGTCGCCCATTAGCCCGCCCCAGTCAATAGCCTAAACGCATCCCTGCCGAAATCAGCATAACCATTTAACTCCATCCATCGTCGTTACGAACATCGCACCCGTTATGTCATAGTTTTTGGCATCAGATCAAAACGATCCGCACCAGTCACCCATCTGGATCAAGGCGGAACACATCCACTGTGTTCTGCCCCTGGTACCTCGGTACCCCTCACAATCTTCGGTGCCGAACCGTGTCCAAAAATGATCACAGAATCCGTGGCTCAGCTTTCGCTGTCCACACCCGATAAAGCTCACGGCTCGGGCGAATCGCAAAACACGATGGTCGACCTGGATGTCCAATCAGAGTCGCTGGTTATACCACACCCCTTTCTGGTTCATCCCGGTCATCCAAACTTAACCCGGAAACATTAGCTTGGCATCATAAGGTACTTGATGCTTGAGCATCATCCAGGTCGCCCTGGCCAGTTTTCTGGCAATGGCCCGTATCGCAATAATGCCATTGGTTCTGGCCTTTTTGCGTTCATAGAATCGCCGTGCCAATGGCTCAAAACGTACGGCAAAATGCGCCGCTTCCGAGAAGGCCCAGGATAAATATTTGTTGCCTGCTTTGGCATGGCCTTCACCTTTCTTTTTACCATTGCTGCGGCGCTGACTGTCAACACAGCGACAGTACGAGGCAAAGTTTCCCGGTCCTGCAAAACGATGAATGTCCCCGGTTTCCAGCATAATAGTTAGGCCGAGTATCAGACCCACGCCTTTTATGGTCTGAACAATACGGACTTCATCAGAAAGTTCGACCGCATCGGATGCCAACTTTTCCAAGGTGTGGATTTGTATTTGGAGGGTTTGGTAAACGGCCAACAGGGCTTCGACAGCCTGGCGTGTGTAGCCGTTGATCGTGTTGGGCTCAAAATCCGCCTTGCGTATCGTGCTGCTACTCAGCCGAATACCGGTGGAACGCCAGATCTGGCTTTGAATGCTGATGAGCTGGCACGCACAAGAAAGGCCCGGCGTCGCAACATATCGCGCACTGCGCGTTGTTCTCTCGGGTAGATATAACCCGTAGGCAGGATCCCCAGGCGCATCAGATGTGCAAGGTGGAAGGCATCATGATGATCGTCGCTGTATTTCAGTCCATCATATTGTTTGACCGCCGCCGTGTTCACCAACTGGAGGGAATATCCAGCATCTTCAAGCCCATCCACCAACCAGTACCAGTTGAAGGTAGATTCCACTGCAATACCGCAAAGATCATTTTGATACGGTGCCAGCAAAGACAGTGTTAACGATAGATTATTAGGCAGCCTTTTTTTCCATGACCCGTTTATCCTCATCATTTGTAATCACTACAACATGATTATTTGAATGTAAATCGATTCCGCAGTAATGTGTCATGTCAGTCTCCTCTTGTTTTGTGAGCAGCCAGTTTAACATCTGGCTGCGAGGAGGCTGGCTAGAGGATTATCAGTACCTGAGGTGTATTAGTAATGGTATCGGAGTTGAGCAATGAACATAGCGTCATCGCTCACCTTGTAGACGAAGCGATGCTCATCATTGATGCGCCGCGACCAGTAGCCAGACAGGGCATGCTTTAGTGGTTCTGGTTTACCGATACCTTCGCATGGAGAACGTCGCACATCTTTTATCAATAAATTGATGCGCTTTAGAATCTTTTTATCGGTATTTTGCCAGTAAAGATAGTCGTTCCAGGCGTGCGCCGAAAATATGAGTTTCACTCATCCAGGTCCTTTTCCAGTCCTTTCCCTTTTTCAAGCTGAGAAATGGATTCAAAAAGCCGTTTAACGTTTTTAGGGCTTCGTAACAGGTATGTGGTCTCTTCAAGAGATTCATAATCCTCAAGAGAAAGCATTACGACGGCACCTTCACTCTTTCGTGTAATAATGATGGGTTCGTGATCATCGCAGACTTTTTCCATGGTTTTGGCCAGCGTGTTTCTAAGGGCAGTGTAGCTAAGTGCTTTCATGGTAACAAACCTTGTTATCGTACATGTACACAATAGTGTACAACACAAATTTACATATAACAAGGTGGTGCTCGTCCTGCATCAAAATTCCTTTTCAGTGTTATCTGTTTGTTTAGGCCATCAACTTCATTCTGATGTTGGTTAAAATTAATGCCCTCCTTCGATAAAGAAACTATCGTTCATGTGCAGTTTCCTGTATTCCTCTTAACAGGGGACTCAGGATAAACTCCAGTACCCGGCGTTTTCCTGTTTTTACTTCTACAGATACATTCATGCCTGGCGAGAGTTCTATCACCTTATCGCCTGCATTCATGGTTGTACGCGCCATGCTAACGCGGGCGGCATAGACATACCCCACATCTTTCAGGGGGACGGCGTCTTTTGACAGGCTGACCACTTTCCCGGCTATGAGGCCGTAGCGGGTGAAGGGAAAAGCTTCTACTTTTATTTCGACCTCCTGGCCGGGATCGACAAAACCGATGTCCTTGTTTTGCACCCAGGCTTCAATTTCAAGTTTATCTTTGCGGGGGACAACGACCATTAACTGTTGTGCGGGGGTGACCACGCCGCCTACTGTGTGCACGGCGAGTTGTTGTACCAGGCCATCTATAGGAGAAACAAGATGCTGCCAGGTTGTGCGGTTTCGGGCTTTCACCAGTTCCTCCCGCTTTGAGCGAATGCGATTTTGCGCATCGGACAGTTGGCTGCGGCTGGTTTTGTAAAATTCGGAGCGAATGGCTTCCCGTTGTTTTCCCGCTTCATCCAGGGCGGCTTCGTCCTGCTGGCGTTTTTTCTTTTCTGCCGCTAGTGCCTGTACCTTTTCCAGCCGCTGTTGCTCTATTTCAAGATATTTCATGCGGGAGGCATATTTTTTCGCCAGCATTTCACTTATGGCATGGCTGCGTTCCTCCAGTAACGCCACGCTTTTCTCCAGGTTTTCAATATTGACCTGTGCCATTTCCATCGCGGCCTGACGTTGTTTAACCAACGATCTGGCGCTGGCCATGCGTGCCTGGTGTTCACGTAGCTGATCCTTAAGCAATCGGATTTGTAACAGAACAATTTTCCTGTCCACACCATCCGGCGCTGTGAACCCGGATTTTCCCGCTAACAGGGCTCGCAATCTGGCAGCTTCAATCTGCGCGGCTTTTAATTCATTTTCCAGCCGTCCGGTATCCGCTTTGCTGGCGGTGCTGTCCATATCAACTAACGGATCACCTTTGTTGACATACTGATCTTCATGCACATATATCCTGTCGATAACACCTGCCTCCAGAGGCTGAATGGTTTTGCTGTGACTGCTGGGAATAATTTTTCCCTGGGCAACCGCTATTATGTCAATTTTGCCCAATGTGGCCCAGATAACCGCCAGCACAAACAGGAGCATGATAACCAAAGCCATCGTTCGACCAAGGGGGGAAGCCGGGGTTTCCTGAATTTCCAGTACGGCGGGCAGAAATTCAAGTTCCTTGCCCTGGGCGGTTTTTTTATTTTCTGATGGCTCGCGTGTTTGCCAGGCGATATGCCAGATATGAAGATGGCGGCGTAGTCTTTGCCCGTATTTTCTGGTGGTTTTCATTTTGTTTTTTTCCGCTCATGAGTCCTTCAGCAGGTTCGAATCTTTCATCCTGTTTGTTGGGCTTCGCTTTGCTCAGCACCAACCTACTCCGGTTGTTTTTTCATCGGTACGTTATATCGGTTGGGCTTCACTTTACCTGGCACCAACCTACCCGAGTTGGATTCCACCTTGCTGATGCTGGTGTAGTCGGGTGTAGTAGCCATTACGTTGCAGCAGTTCATGGTGTGTTCCCTGCTCGATGATCTGTCCCTTGTCGATCACCAGAATGCGATGGGCGTTACGTACGGTTGAAAGACGGTGGGCGATAATAAAAACCGTGCGCCCCTGACTGATGCGCGCCATGTTTGTCTGAATGATATGTTCGGATTCATAGTCCAGCGCACTGGTGGCTTCATCAAACACAAGAATGCGTGGGCGACCGATCAGGGCGCGGGCAATCGCCAGACGTTGACGCTGGCCACCCGAAAGATTGGAACCATGCTCCCCCACCAGTGTGTCGTAACCATCCTGCAGTTCCAGGATAAACTCGTGAGCACCTGCCAGCTTTGCGGCTTCGACGACGCTCTGCATGGGAATACCCGGATCACTCAAGGCGATGTTGTCGCGTATGCTGCGATTGAACATGAAGTTTTCCTGCAGGACGACGCCAATCTGCCGTCGCAGCCAGGCGGGATCGACCTGCGCCAGATCGATGCCATCGATCAGGATACGACCGGATTCCGGTACATAAAGCCTTTGTACCAGTTTGGCAATCGTGCTTTTTCCTGAACCGGAACGGCCGACAATACCGATAGTTTTTCCCGCAGCCACATCAAAACTCATCTTGCGCAGGATTTCGGGGCCATCGATACGATAACGGAAGGTGACATCATCAAACGTGACATGGCCGTCTAGCGTTGGCAACGTGGTGCGGTTAGGATTATAGCTGGGTTCAGGCGGTGCATTGAGGACATCCCCCAGACGTTGCACAGAAATTCCGGCTTGCTGAAATTCCTGCCAGAGTTGCACCAGACGTAACAACGGCCCACTGACGCGCCCGGCCAACATGTTGAACGCTATCAATTGACCGATAGACAATTCCCCCTTCATCACCAGCATTGCACCCACCCATAGAATAAGGATGGTCGTCATTTTGTTGATAAAGCTGGCAACCTGTCCGGCGACATTGCTCAGGTTGTTGGCCTTAAACCCGGCCTTGACATATCCGGCCAACTGCTCATCCCAGCGCCGTTGCATGGATGGCTCGACAGCCATGCTTTTGATGGTTTCAATACCACTGACGGACTCCACCAGAAAAGCCTGGTTCTCCGCGCCACGGTTAAATTTTTCATGCAGGCGGGCGCGGATAATCGGGGTGATAATGACAGAAAGGATTAGATAAGCGGGAAGCGTCAGCACCACCACCAGCGTGAGCAGGGGGCTGTAAAAATACATCACCGCCAGAAATACGACGGTAAAAAACAGATCGATAACCAGGGTAACGGAGGATGAGGTCAGAAATTCACGAATAGATTCCAGCTCACGCACGCGGGCGACGGTGTCGCCTACCCGGCGCGTTTCGAAATAGGCTATCGGCAAACGCAGCAAATGGCGGAATAACTGCGCCCCCAGGACCACATCAATGCGGCTGGAGGTGTGAGAAAATATATAGGTGCGCAAGCCGCTCAGCAATACGTCAAACAGGGTCAACGCCAGCATGCCGATGGCCAGCACATGCAGAGTCGTCATGCCTTTGTGCACCAGTACCTTATCAATGACCACCTGAAAGAACAGCGGCATCAACAGGGCAAACAGCTGGATAAAAAAAGACGCCAGCAGGACTTCCCCTAGCAACTTGCGATGTTTGATAATCGCGGGAACAAACCAGCTAAAATCAAATTTTCGCTCTCCCGGGCGGGAACTGGCACGCCGGGTAAAAAGTATCAGACGGCCTGACCAGGCCTGCTCAAAAATATCACGCGGCAGAGTCAAAGGACGAGGTTCCGCCGGATCATGAATCAATACCTTCTCATCTTCAGCCCGGGCAATGACCACATAGCGGCCATCGTGTTGCTGGGCGATGGCGGGAAGCGCGATAGCGGACAGGCGTGACCATGTGCTATCCACAGCGCTGGCCTTAAACTCAAGGTGCCGGGCTATGCGTAGTATGGCCACTTCATCCAGTGGCTTGCCATGCTCGGCAAATTCATGCCGGAGCTGCTCGGTATCCGCAGAAACACCAAAGTAATGGGCTAAAAAATAACAGGCAGGCGAGACCGGAATCAGGATTATCGGGGCTATTGAGGGCGTGCGGCATGTGAGTTCCTTCTCACGGATGGGGCGATCCGTCTTACTCAGTCAGATTTAAACAGCAAAATTGACTACAAAACCATAAGTTATCACTTCAATATTTAGGTTTTATGTCATGCCCAAAAGCCACGTCATTTCGGCATAATTTGGGCACCAATGAACGAATAAAGGGGTCAGCCCCTGAGCCATCCCCACAAAAAAGAGACCAAAAACAATAATTTAGGTATAAAAAGGATCAGGTGGCCAAATTTACTATGCCACTACACCTTAAGGGTACTGACCCCTTTATGCCTTTATGATGATGTTGAAACGGGAATTTTAAGCTGATGTTTGATTTCAGGATAAAAAATGACAGCTTAGCTAACTTTGAATCGTCCCACCAGCTCCTGTAGCTCCAGCGCCAGCTCGCTCAGCTCTTTGCTGGCATCCGCCAGTTCAATGGTATGACTCGACGTGCTATCCGCGACCTGATTGATATTGATGATGTTTTCATTGATTTCGCCGGTCACTTCCCGCTGCTGATGCGCGGCATCTGCAATTTGCCGGTTCATGGCGCTGCTTTCATCAACTGCGCGGGTAATGGCTTCCAGAGCAACCCCGGCAAGACCCGCCTGCTCGACGCTCTCCTGCACCTGCGTGCGTCCATTTTCCATTTCAGTCACGGCTTCACGCGCCGCACTTTGCAGGTTTTCAATCATTTGCCGGATTTCCTCGGTGGATGACTGCGTGCGTGCAGCCAGATTACGAACTTCATCGGCCACCACGGCAAAGCCACGTCCCTGATCACCCGCGCGTGCGGCTTCAATCGCCGCATTCAGAGCCAACAGGTTAGTTTGCTCGGCAATGCCGTTGATAACCTCAAGTACCGAACCAATATTTTCACTGTCACTGTCTAAACGGTGAATCACCGTCGCCGTCTGTTCTATCCCCGAAGCCAGCTTTTCGATGGAAGAAATCGTGCTTTCGACAACCTTGCGTCCATCCCGTGCCTGTTCGTCGGTTCGACTCGCAATCTCGGCCGCTGATTCGGCGTGTTGACTGACATCATCCACGGTTACGGTCATTTGTCCCATGGCCGTAACTACCTTCTCAATTTCATTCCGCTGCAACTGCATACCCTGCGTGGTGTCATTACTGATAGCCGCCATTTTATCCGCGGCCACCGCCAGGGTGGAGGTTGACGAGGAAACATGCAAAATCGTGTTCTGTATTTTTTCAACAAAGCTGTTGAAGCTGGATGATAGTCTGGCCAGCTCATCCTGCCCACGTACACTCATGCGCTGGGTCATGTCACCGCCACCGTGGGCGATATCAGTCATTGCGTCTACGGTAGAATTCAATGCCCGGGTAATCGAGGTTGTTAATAGTGAACCACCGCCAAAACCAATAAGCAGGCCAATAAAGAGTAAAACCGCCACTAGTTTTGTTGTCATATTGACCTGTGACAACAAATCCTCAGCCATATTTTCAGAGATGCTACGCTGGTGTAGAACAATCCAGTTCAAATCTTTTTGAATGGTTTCAACCAGCGGACTGATTTCAGTGGCAATCAAATACGCATCCATACGCCATTTTTTACTGCTATGAATTTTTATTAATCTGTCCTGGAGTCCAAAATAGACTTTCATTTTATCGGCAATGACTGACACGGCTTCTTCCTGCTCAAAATTGAGCAGATCATCATAGCTTTGCACTTTTTTCAGACTTTTGGCAAAACCTTCCCGGTAAAGCCTGATATTTTCAATATTGGCCTTATCTCTGAAGGCGATAAAAGCCCGGTTAGCATTGACGATATTCATCCACATCTGACGTAAATTATTAATATCCAGAAAAAGCTTGCGCCGTTTCTGGCTCAATGCTTCCTCGCTTTCAGCAACAATCATTTGCGTCAGATTTTGCTGAATTTCCGCCGCCACCGGTTCCATTTTACCCGCCGAAAAACCGATGCCTGGCTGATTTTTACTAAAGCTTGAGGCTAGTTCCAACATCTGCGCCTGATACCCACGATACCGGTCGATACCTTTCCTAATCAGTTGCACTCGCTGCTGTATGTCTTTCTCTGACTTCACATTAGGCATCTGTTGAAGCTGTTCAAGTTTTTTATCCAACAGACTCAGCAGGCGTAGATATTCTGTCTTGTCGTATTCTGATTTACTCAGCAGATAGAAACCCAGAGCTGCATTAGCACCGTCTAATGTCCCTGCCAGTTCCATCGATAAAATCACCGTTGGCTGAGCCACCCCGGTTACGTTAATAATTTTTGTGCGCGCACTAGAAAGGCTGTACAAGGCTGTCAGCGAAACCACCAGCAGCAATAGCGCCAGGGCAGCAAAACTGAACCACAGTTTATGACTGATTTTAAAATGTGAGAATATTCCAGAGGAATTCTGTATGACCGATGACATAAACCACTCTCTAGCTATGGCTGTTAAGTAGTTTATCTATCGGCCAAGGGGTGACTTTTCTTTAAGACATCAAGCACTGTCGGGCATAAACAAACCGCAGAAAGGACAATATTCGCTGCGCGGCAACAGCTTGATGAAAATCACAGCCTCATCCTTGAGCCTGTTTTGCATAATACCCGCAGTGGCTACAAATTTACGCCTAATCGCTGTGCCACTTCTTCATAGGCTTCAACCACGCCGCCCAGGCCCTGACGGAAACGGTCCTTGTCCAACTTCTTGCGGGTTTCGATATCCCACAGGCGACAGCCATCCGGAGTAAATTCATCGCCCAGCAACAAGGAACCCTGATAGCGTCCGAACTCCAGCTTGTAATCCACCAGCAACATACCGGCATCGTGGAATAACTTTGTCAAAATTTCATTGACCTTGAAGGTCAGTGTCTTCATCTGCGCAATCTCATCTTCAGTCGCCCATTTAAACGACAGAATATGATAATCGTTGATCATGGGATCATGCAGTTCATCATTCTTGAGGAAAAATTCAAAGGTAGGCGGATTCAGATCCAGACCTTCCTCTACGCCCAGACGCCGACACAGGCTGCCGGTGCTGATATTGCGAATCACACATTCGATCGGCAACATATCCAGTTTTTTCACCAGTGATTCTTCATCACTGAGAATTTTCTCAAAATGGGTCGGCACACCGGCGGCTTGCAACTTTTCCATAATAAAGGCATTGAAACGATTATTGACCATGCCTTTACGATCAAGCTGTTCAATTTTTTCACCATCAAAGGCGGAGGTATCATTGCGAAAATGCATGATCAGTTTATCGGCATCATCGCTGGCATAAATAGTCTTGGCCTTACCGGCAAAGAGTTCGTCCTGTTTTTTCATTTCGAGCTCCTGAAAATGTCTCGTTAGAAAGCTGTTGGGCTTCATGAAAACCATTCAGCCCAACCTACATTAAATAAACAACCCCGCCGCAAGCAGCGGGGAATGACACCCTAAGAGATTCAAATTTCGCACCAGTCAAAACCATTATCCTGGCTGGCGACTTTTATCCAGTCACGTTCACAGCCGGTTTTTTCTACCAGCGCATCACAGGCCAAAGCCGGTGTATTGTTCTGCTCACTCAGATGCGCAATCACCAAATGTTTCAGCCGCGGATGATCCAGCGTATCCAATAGCGCTGCAGTTTGTTTGTTGTTCAGATGTCCAAGGCGACCAGCCACCCGCTGTTTGAGTGAGTATGGATACGGTCCCTGCTCCAGCATCGAGACATCATGGTTACATTCCAGTAACAGGGCCTCACAACCACCAAGCTGCGTTTCAATGTGCGGCGTAATCGTACCGGCATCGGTCAGCATGCCAAGCCGCTGTTGACCATTGCTAAAAACAAACTGACAGGGTTCCCGCGCATCATGAGGGACAGGATAGGTTTGAATCGCCAGATCCTGGACCTCAAAACTCTGCTGTACATCCAGATAATGCGGACGGGGTAATACTCCCAATACCGCCTTGCTGTATGTCCCCCGTGTGGCCCACAGGGGAAGATCATACTTGCGTGCAAGGGGTCCCGCACCACGCACATGATCACCATGCTCATGGGTAATCAGGATTGCATCCAGCTGGCCTGCCTCTATGCCATAGCGCGACAAACGTGCTTCAGTTTCCCTGAGGCTAAAGCCACAGTCAATCAGCACACAGGTTCCACCCGCCTGCACCAAGGTCGCATTGCCTTTGCTGCCGCTGCCCAGTGATGCGAAACGCATATGAGCCAAGCTATTTCAGATATTTCTGCAGCTTGGTCAGGATCAATCTGGATAACTTGGATTTAATAAGCTTGCCACCCCGGCTACGAACTGAAATCTGCACCACATTATCCTGCCGGTCGAGCTTCAGGATAAAGGTGTTATTGTTGCCTTCAGCATCAGTACCGAACATGTCCTCAAACCAACTCTTGTCCAGCTGATCGCGGAATTCCTTGCTCAAAGAGAAATAGTACACTCCGGCAGAACGATTACGATCATCCACATGGATGCCCATGCGATCCATGGCCAGACCAACCCGCCGCCAGGTGCGTGGGAAAATTTCACTGACTTTCAGGTATAGATTGTTGCCCTTTTCAACCAGCCTGGCGTGCGAAATTTCTTTTTTCGTGGTAATCGCCTTGGCCTCGCTCTTTTTGATCCCCTTGAAGATCAGAAAACGCATCAGCATTTCTCGTTCCAGACCTGGATCGGAGTCCCGGTATTCCCAATAAGTATCATCCGCATCACTGCTGCTGTCTTCAATGTGCTTTTCACGCAGACCCTGCTGACTAATGAATAACAGCGTCTTGTTTCCATCCCGTTCCAGGCGGGCAATATAGCGATCTTTCAAACCCGCAGAAGAAAAACTGTTGAAAATAGTCGAAAACCAGTCATTAGGCAGTTCCACCCGGTTATCCTGCCAGTCGGTTTCCATCATCCCCAGCTTCTTGTCTTCGTGAACAATCTTGAACCCCAATGACTTGAAAAAAGACTCAAGCTGCGACCAGATCGTCTCCGCTGGTGCATCAAATTCCAGCCAGCGTATCGCACCATCACGTTGCATACGCACGCCCGCTGTATTGGATGTCAGAGAGCCATCCCGATTCTTCGCTCCCTTTTTTTCATACGATGCAATACTGGTCTGTTCAGCGGCAATAGACGGTATTTTCAGACTGTCATCGCCCTTGGGCAGCACCAGATCGGGCGGCACTTCAAGCGGTTTGCCATTTTCACCTTGAGTATCGTAATCCCCTTTATAGGAACTGGTTGAACAAGCCATCATAATGAGCGACAACATCACTAGAGCAAAATTTTTGCCTGAATTAAAACGTACTGACATCTTTTCTACCTGGGGGAATTCGGGGCCTGAGCTATAATCAGGCTTGAAGGATAGCGGCCTGTTGCAAAGCCTGATGAATACTATCACGATATGCTTCGGAGAGGATGGTCAGCGGCAGACGAATACCGGTTTCCATCATTCCCATATCATATAGCGCCCATTTAACCGGGATCGGGTTCGCTTCGCAAAACAGACCGGTATGCAGCGGCATCAAACGCGCATTGATCGCAGCCGCTTTGTCCCTATCACCGGCCAGTGCAGCCGCACACATGTCATGCATGTCCTGCGGCGCCACATTGGCGGTGACAGAAATATCGCCTCGCGCACCGAGTAAAATCAGTTCCATCGCGGTGGCGTCATCACCACTGAAAACGGCAAAGTCATCGCCACAACGCTGGATCAATTCACGGCCACGATCCAGATCACCCGTAGCATCCTTGATGCCCACGATATTTTCAATCTCAACCAGCCGCACAACCGTATCCGGCAACATGTCTACGGCAGTACGCCCCGGCACATTGTAAAGGATCTGGGGAATCACCACCGCCTCGGCCACCGCTTTGAAATGCTGGTACAGGCCTTCCTGGGTTGGTTTGTTATAGTAAGGCGTCACCAGCAAACAGGCATCTGCGCCAGCCTCTTTGGCGCTACGGGTCAGCTCAATGGCCTCCTGCGTAGAATTGGAGCCGGTACCGGCAATCACCGGGATCCGGCCAGCAGCAAAGGCCACCACCTGCTTGATCACCGCACAATGTTCTTCCATATCCAGGGTTGCCGACTCACCCGTGGTACCCATAGCAATAATGGCATCGGTACCCTTTTGCACGTGGAATTCGACCAGTTTCTCCAGTGCCGCCTCATCCAGGCTGCCGTCCGCGTGCATCGGCGTAACCAGCGCGACCATACTGCCTTGAAACATGTCGTTCTCCACAAAAAAAGCACATATTACTTGGCCTGTCGGCTGCTGACAAGAAGTCTCTAACCCGTCTCATCATTAGCCAAAAATCATCTGCAAGATAAGGAAATTGCCGGTATGCCTGCCGTCTTTCGTGGTTTAAGATGGCTCAGTCATTAATTTTAGGAACGGATACTGATATGACGGTTAAACCAGGTCAAAAAACACCCAACTTGACGCAGCCCGCTACGGGCGATAATCACATCAGCCAACCCCACTTCAATGAAAACGCTGTTTCTACCCCGAAAACAGCGCAACAGTTATTCTCTGCTATCTATTCCACATATCTATAATAAAAGAGGAAAACACACCACAATGAATAAACGTCTGTTCGTGATTGACTCTAATGTACTGATGCATGATCCCACCGCCCTGTTCCGCTTTCAGGAACACGATCTGTACTTGCCCATGATGGTGCTGGAAGAACTGGACCACAACAAGAAAGGCCATTCTGAAGTCGCCCGCAATGCCCGCCAGACCAGTCGTTTCATCGATGAACTGATGAGTAGTGCCAGCAAGGAGGAAATCGAGAGAGGCATCAGTCTCGACGTTTACCGGTTAAACGGGGAGGAGGATGAAAACAGTGAAACCGGGCGCCTGTTTTTTCAAACCCGCGCCTACCCCAATACCCTGCCGGAATATCTGCCAGGCAGTCTGCCCGACAATAATATTCTTGGCACCGCCCTGTCCCTGCAGGGCAAATTCAACAACCACAGCATCACCCTGGTAACCAAAGACATCAATATGCGCATCAAGGCCTCGATCCTGGGTCTGCATTCCGAGGACTACCATAATGACAAGGTGCTGGAAGACGTTGAACTGCTGTACAAAGGCAATTGCGAACTGGAAAATAATTTCTGGGAAAGCCACGGCAAGGAGCTGGATTCCTGGGTCGAAGAAGGCCATACCTACTACCGACTGCATGGTCCTGAAGTGGAAAACTGGATTCCCAGCCAGTTCATATACACCCCTGAAGGCGACTTTGAAGCCATCGTTCGGGAAATCAAGGACGACACCGCCATTATTGAAACCACCCGTGACTATACCAGCAACGATCACACGGTCTGGGGTATTCGCGCCCGCAACCGTGAACAGAATTTCGCCCTCAATCTGCTCATGGATCCGGAAATCGACTTCGTTTCCCTGCTTGGCATGGCCGGCACTGGCAAAACCCTGTTAACACTAGCCGCAGGACTGGAGCAAACCCTGGAACAAAAACGCTATACCGAGATCATCATGACCCGCGTCACCGTCCCGGTGGGTGAAGACATCGGCTACCTGCCCGGCACCGAAGAAGAAAAAATGGCACCCTGGATGGGCGCATTGATGGATAATCTGGAATTTCTCACGGACACGGATCTGGGAGGCGACTGGGGCAAGGCCGCGACTCAGGACTTACTCAGTAAACGTATCAAAATCCGCTCGGTCAACTTCATGCGCGGACGCACCTTCCTCAACCGCTTCATTATTATCGACGAAGCACAGAATCTCACCTCCAAACAACTGAAAACCCTGATCACCCGCGCCGGTCCCGGCACCAAGGTTGTCTGTCTCGGCAACATCGCCCAGATCGATACGCCCTATCTGTCGGAAACTACCTCCGGCCTGACCTATGTGGTGGATCGCTTCAAAGGCTGGAACCACAGCGGTCATGTCACCCTGATACGTGGCGAACGTTCACGACTGGCGGATTATTCTTCCGAGGTGCTTTAAGATCTGAAGTATCGTCACAGCATACTTTTAGCGATGCCCTGTATGTTTCATAAAGTCGCCGGAGAAATCCGACGACTTTTTTTATTGTCAGGCGATTAAATTAATTTCAGCGCACTTATCCAACTATAGTTATAAATTCAAAATAATCTCAGCCGCTTAGCAACAAAACTTGAAGTAGAAACACAAGCACAGCTAACACAAACAAGGCTTAATTTCAAGCGACTAAAACACAAGTTATAGATAATCGCAAATACTGCTGTGGTATACTCCAAGGTACCGTCAAACGGGTCATATCAATTTAAAGCTGTAAGCATGCTACCGAACATGCCGTTACAGGCAAAGAGTAGTCGGAGTTGTTTTATGCAGAAAAGATTCATAACCATGACAGGCGGCATTACTATCTTGCTGGTGTTGATCCTTCTCACCTGTTCACCTCAGCGAAATCTGCTGCAACAGGTTCAGCATGACGGCGTGCTGCGGGTGCTGACCCGTAACTCGGCCACAACCTATTTTAACGGCCCCCACGGTACCAGCGGTCTGGAATACGACCTGATTACAGCCTTTGCCAAACACCTGGGTGTAAAAGCCGATATTCGCAGTGAAAATAATCTGCAGGACATTCTGCAACAAGTCGAATCAGGACAGGTTCAAATTGCAGCCGCCGGACTGACTGTAACCGAGCAGCGTAAAAAACGGGTGCGCTTCACGCCACCCTATCAATATATTACCCAACAGCTGATTTACCGCACTGGTGCCGCCCGTCCCCACAGTATCAAGGATCTGCTCAATGGTGATCTTGAAGTCATTGCCAACAGCAGCCATGCAGAACGCCTGAAAACGCTGAAACAGGCGCTTCCCGCACTGAAGTGGCGCGAGAACACAACGGCCAAGAGCACCGAACTGCTCACCCTGGTCGCCGAACAACTCATCGACTTTACCATTGCCGACTCCAATGAGGCCGCTCTGCAGCGCCGCTATCATCCCGAGTTACGAGTTGCTTTTGATGTTTCCGAAGCCCAGGGGCTGGCCTGGGCGCTGCGCGCCGGAAAGGATGACAGTCTCTATCGGGAAGCACAGAATTTTTTCAATTCGCTGCAAAAATCCGGCAAGCTGGAGCAGATGCTGAGCCAGTATTACAGTCATGTGCGCACCTACAACTATGCCGGCACACCCACCTATTTACGCCATATCAAACAACGTATGCACCGTTACCAGCCGCTGTTTGAACGCGCCGCGCTGGACAATAACCTGGACTGGCGTCTGCTCGCTGCGGTGTCCTATCAGGAATCCAACTGGAATCCACGCGCCGTCTCGCCCACGGGCGTACGTGGCATGATGATGTTGACCCGTGTAACAGCCAAACAGCTGGGAATTAAAAAACGCACCGATCCTGCGCAAAGCATCGAGGGCGGCGCCCGCTATATTAAAAGCCTGTATCAACGCTTCCCGGAAGTTGCAGAGCCGGACCGCACCTGGCTGACGCTGGCAGCCTATAATGTCGGTTTCGGCCATGTAAAGGATGCCCGCGCAATCACTGCACAACGGGGGGGTAACGAAAACAAGTGGGCCGATGTCAAACAAAGCCTACCTCTACTGAGAAAGCGCAAATGGTATAAGAAAACGCAGTATGGTTATGCCCGCGGTCATGAACCCGTACGTTATGTCGAAAATATCCGCAGTTATTACGACATCCTACGCTGGCGCACCGAACGTGAGCTGCCGTCCCGGAATAATTTGGCCTTTTCCTTGCCTGCCTTATAAACGAGCTTATTTTTTCCGCCGTGCGCGGAAAAAATCTGTCAGTAACTGCCCACATTCCTCCGCCAACACGCCTTCCCTTATTTGCACTCCATGATTATGTTGATCACTGTTGAGAATATCAAAAACGCTCCCGGCGGCGCCGGTTTTGGGATCCCTTGCGCCAAACACCACTCGCTGAATACGAGCGTGAACGATCGCCCCTGCGCACATGATGCAGGGCTCAAGAGTGACGTAAAGCGTGGTTCCCGGCAGCCGATAGTTTGAACGCGCGCGGGCGGCGGCGCGTAATGCCCGAATTTCCGCGTGGGCGCTGGGATCATGCGTACCGATGGGCCTGTTCCAGCCTTCGCCAATGACCTCATCATCCTGCACCAGCAACGCCCCGACCGGCACTTCATCCTCGGCTTGCGCGCGCCGCGCCAGTTCCAGTGCGTGCTGCATGTAAAACAAGTCACGAGAAACAAGGGACG
>UOFZ01000045.1_pt1 | contig 16003 bp, 17 predicted proteins | sample 1989551 | NCBI WGS metagenome assembly UOFZ01 (sample SAMEA4712198, study PRJEB27164) | hydrothermal vent metagenome | biome: marine basaltic hydrothermal vent biome; feature: marine hydrothermal vent; material: mineral | place: Pacific Ocean | collected 2011-06-14/2011-07-23 | depth 1691 m
CATGGTTCGACAGGCTCACCACGAACGTGGAAACCCGAAAGTGTACTGGTATTTGGAACGCCTATTTAGTGGTTGGTGGCTGGCTTAATTGTTGGTTTTGGAAAAACCGTTCGTCCTGAGCTTGTCGAAGGAAGCTTGTCGAAGGAAGCTTGTCGAAGGAAGCTTGTCGAAGGACAAACATATTAAGCACTTTATTTACAGTGTTTCCACGTTCATGGTTCGACAAGGCTCACCACGAACGTGGAAACCCGAAAGTGTACTGGTATTTGGAACGCCTATTTAGACTTGGGATCGACTTACTGGAAAAACGCGCACCCGGCTAAAAAATAACCATTACGTAGTATTTAACTCTTTCTCCTTACATTTGAAAGAATCACTACCATGAAAAACTCAAATTCAAAAAATAAACACATGCTCGAAGTCATCGAGCGTGAGCTGGAATATACTCACAACATGATTGGCAGGGACAAGTTCGCAGCACGGGTCATGGAAGCCATGGCCAAAGTTCCTCGTGATGAATTTATTCCGCAGGATTTAAAATTTTTAGCCTTTAATAACGGCCCTGTTCCCATCGGCCATGGTCAAACTATCTCCCAACCCTATATTGTGGCATTGATGACTGATCTTCTGGAACCCAGGCCGGAGCATGTGGTGCTTGAAGTAGGGACGGGTTCCGGTTATCAAACCGCCGTATTATCACAGTTGTGTAAACAGATTTATAGTATTGAACTCATAGCTGATTTGAGCGAAGCGGCTATAACACGTTTTAAAAAACTCGGTTATAACAATATTGAAACCCGTATCGGGGATGGCTATCAGGGCTGGCTGGAACACGCACCTTATGATGGTATTATCGTTACAGCGGCCGCAGCCTATATACCAGAAGCATTAAAGGAGCAGCTGAAACCCGGCGGCAGGATGGTAATCCCGGTAGGCCGCCCCCTTATGCGTCAGGAGCTGATGCTGCTTGAAAAAGATCGCCAGGGTAAAATAAAGATAACCCCGATATTAGACGTTACCTTTGTCCCATTGGTTGAAGCCTCTTCTGCCGCCACCAGCGATGAACAGGATTAACTGAATTCTTTATTATGTGGTTCAAAGTCAGTGCGTAATATAGGCAAAATAAACCGCTGCTTTAATCGTAACTACTTACCCCTCAGATTGCAGAACAGTCGCTATTCGTCATTCCCGCATGGGGTCATTGGAAAGCGGTTTAGCCAACAAGGCCTCCTTGGCGGCATTCGCATCAGCGCCTGCCTGCACATTACCACTAAAACGGCCAACCTGGCCCGAACGCTCAAGTCCGCAGGTGCTGATATTGTGCTTTGCGCCAGCAACCCTCTGAGTACACAGGATGATGTCGCCGCTGCATTAGTCAAATATTATAAAATTCCTGTATATGCTGTCCGTGGTGAAACGACTGAGCAATATTATCAGCAGATCAATGCCGCCCTTGATCACCGGCCGCTGATTACGATGGATGTTATAAGCTTAAAAACTCCAAGATTTGCAATAAATCCCACCTATGACTACAATGTAATACATTGTAGTCATACAAAGAGGTATCGTCATGGGTGTAACCAGCATAAGACTTCAACCTGAAATTGAGAACCCATTAGAAAAATTGGCAAACAAGCTTGATAGAAGCAAAAACTATCTTATTAATCAAGCAATTAAGGAGTTTCTTGCACGAAAATCGCTTGACGAAACAAAATGGAATGAAACACTAGAAGCATTAGAGTCAGTAAAATCAAATAGAGTCATTGAAGAACAAGATGTCAATGAGTGGCTGGATAGCTGGGGTAAAGATAACGAGCAAAAGCCGCCTAAAATATGAAACTATCTTATTCCCGTGAAGCAATCAGTGATTTAATACGGCTAAGAGAATTCATTGCTTCAAAAAATCCTGAGGCTGCCCAAAAAATTGCCAAATCAATAAAAAAAGGAATTGCGCAATTAAAAACTTTTCCCTATTTAGGTGTGGAGGTTGAACTGGCACCTGATCCAGAAACGATACGGGATTTAATAATTGGTAAATATATTGCTCGTTATTTGATTCTCAAAAAATATGTATATATTTTGAGAGTATGGCATCACAAAGAAGAGCGCTTATAACAAGTCAATTAACGTTGACCGGTTTTACACGCCGCGCCGCTATCGCTCTGCTCTGTGTAAAACCGTCAAGTTATTTCAAACGATGGAGCGGATCTGGTCGGTGAAATTCATAAATCCCGCTCTGAATTAATACCCGATATGCCGGGTGGAACCGAGATCAGGGTAAACCCCGTCAGACAATGACTACATAACTTTCAGAATAACTCTACAAGCAAACCCTATCAAATGAAGGATATATTTTATAGGGCGGGTTTCTAACCCGCCAGAGGCCTTAGAACGAAGTGCAAATCTGCTTTTCTGGCGCCGTGGCCGGATTGTGTGGCTTCTGATTTTGATGATTAAGAAATGTTATAATATGCACAATCGCATTCTTTAGGTAATCTGTTTGTATTTGGATCTCTCTTTTTCTAATCAGTTATTAGGCCTTTTTCTGGTAGGGCTATTCAGTAGTCTTCACTGTCTGGGTATGTGTGGCAGTATTATTGGCGCACTCAGTTTCAGCCTGCCTGAAGATGTCCGACAACAACGCTGGCGCATGCTGCCCTATATTGCCGCCTATAATTTTGGTCGTATCGGCAGTTATACCCTCGCGGGTGCCATTGCCGGGGGTCTGGGCAACGAACTGTTTCAACTAATCAGCCCGCAATATGGCCATGTCATCCTGCAGGGTATCGGTAGCAGCGTCATGGCCGGAATCGGCCTTTATCTGGCTGGCTGGTTTCCCGGTTTTGCTCACATTGAACGTCTGGGTCGCCCCCTGTGGCTTCGAATTGAACCCCACGCACAAAAACTGCTGCCCGTACGCTCACCTGTTCATGCTTTCTTTTTCGGCCTGCTGTGGGGCTGGCTGCCCTGCGGGCTGGTCTACTCGACCCTGATTCTGGCCTCATCGGCCGGCGATACCCTCAGAGGCACCCTGTTTATGCTGGCATTTGGGCTGGGTACATTGCCAGCCGTTATGGCTGCCGGTATAGTATCCGGGTGGATAATGCGGATTACCCGATTGTCCTGGGTCAAGGTTCTCGTAGGCCTGACTCTGATATTAATAGCAATAATCAGCTTTTATCTGACTATTCAGCACGGCACAACACACATACATTAATCATGGTAATCATGACGAGAGTTTAAAATGAATACCTTTGATGAATTATTCATTGGCCAGTCGCCGGAATTTCTAGCGCTACAGCGTTCTGCAAAAATTGTCGCGGCAACCAATGTTACTGTTCTGATTACAGGTGAAACCGGAACCGGCAAAGAACTGCTGGCCAAAACCACTCATCGACACAGCAAGCGCAGTAAAGAGGCCTTTATTACCATTAATTGTGCCGCCTTGCCCGATAATCTGGTTGAATCGGAATTATTCGGTTATCGCCGGGGCGCCTTCACCGGTGCCGACCGTGATCACACTGGCTGGGTGAAAAAAGCGGACGGTGGCACTCTGTTTCTGGATGAAATCGGTGAACTGCCCCTGACCGTTCAGGCCAAACTATTGCGTTTTCTGGAATCGGGCGAATTTCAACCGGTAGGTCAGGCGGTAACTGAACAGGTGGACGTGCGTATTATCGCCGCAACGAATCAGGATCTATATACCCAGGTTCAGGCCGGTAATTTTAGAGCCGATCTATATTACCGCCTGTATGTTGTACCACTGGAACTCCCTGCCTTACGCGAACGCAAGAATGATATTGCTCTACTGATTGCCAAAATCAGCCAGCAACTGGCAAATAAACACCAGCTCGACATACCTGAATATACGCCTGCAGCCATGCGGGCTTTCCTGGCTTATTCGTGGCCGGGCAATATTCGCGAACTGCGCAATGTTTGCGAGCGCCTGCTTATATTGTTCAGCGGAAAAAAGATTGACCGGCCCAACCTGCCCGTGGAAATACGCAGCAACAGCGTAATCCAGACCGAACAAAGCAACAATAGATTTACCTTGCCCGATGATGGTATTCATCTGCAAGAACTGGAAATTAGCATGATCCACCAGGCTCTGAACAAAACCCGAGGCAATCAAAGCCGGGCAGCAAGATTACTGGGGTTGAGCCGCAGCACCCTGATTTACAGAATGAAAAAATTTGCTATTGACTGAGGTTCTCGCGGACACGGGTATCAACCCAGGTGACGCTGACTTGCCCTTCGGCACAAACTCCATTTAAGCAACGCGCTCAAAAGCGGAAAAAATTCCAGGGACAAAAAGAAGCCGAACCGGTTATGAAAAATCTGTAGCGCGGGGTTCTCTCGATCAACGATTTTTTGTTGATTGGTCTGATCGTAGCGATGCGCCCAGGTTCCTTTGAAGGCTTCCGCTTTTTCTCTACCAGCTGGCGCTATTCTCTGCACAACATGCCTTTGTGTTGAAGAAATTCAATCACAACTTCCAGCCCCTCACCATTTTTTAACTGGGTAAAGACGAAAGGTTTATCGCCGCGCATGCGGCGGCTGTCTGTTTCCATCACCTCTAGAGATGCGCCCACATGCTCGGCCAGATCAATTTTATTGATCACCAGTAGATCTGATTTGGTAATGCCGGGGCCGCCTTTGCGCGGAATTTTTTCACCCGAGGCGACGTCGATAACATAAATTGTTAAATCCGCCAGCTCCGGGCTGAAGGTGGCGCTGAGGTTGTCGCCGCCGCTTTCTATAAAAATCATATCCAGATCAGCAAACTTTTGCGACAGATCTTCGACTGCGGCGAGGTTCATGGAGGCATCTTCACGGATTGCCGTATGCGGACAACCGCCGGTTTCCACTCCCACGATACGCTCGGCTTCCAGTGCCTCTGCTTCGGTTAGAATACGCTGATCTTCACGGGTATAAATATCATTGGTAACCACTGCGATGCTGTAATCATTGCGCATGCTCTTGCATAACTGTTCCAGCAGGGCCGTTTTGCCCGAACCAACCGGACCACCCACTCCCACGCGTAACGGCGCTTTACGATTCATACTTTCTCCTGTGATTACGATCTGAATAAACGACTGTACTGGTTTTCGTGCAGGCTGCTGGCAATCGCCAGCGCTGCGGTGCTGGCACCGAGTTCATCATCCTCAAGCAGGCACGCGCGTTCGACTAATGCTTCAATATTGGCACTGAGTTCATACAACAGTCGCTGAGCTTCGGTTTGTCCCAGGGGCACCAGTTTAATCGCTACCGCCACTGCATTTTCCAGCCAGCTCCAGCTATAGCCTATAAGTAAATCTTTTACACCAATGCGCCAGTGACTGGCGGCCAGTGCATAACCAGCGAGCTGGCTGGCTAAAAGCGCCGTTTTCCAGGTTTTCAGTTCAGGCCAGCGTTCGTTGTCCGGCAATTTTTTCAGGATACTGAATAAAGCCCGTGCGCGTTGCTGCTCTTCATTTCTAAGTTCGCGGGTTTCACGGCTGGCGTAGAGCCATTGACTCCAGTGTTGAAACGCGGCCTGATGATGGCTTTCAGCCGCCGCATACAGTCGCGCCAGCAGGGGCAGTTCAAGATATTGCAGGCTGTCTTTTAATACCGACTGCAACCAGCAACGGGTATCACCTTCATTTTTCAGCCAACCGCATTCAACCGCCCACTCCATCCCCTGTGAATAGGTAAAGGCGCCGGTCGGTAAGGTGGGGCTGATTAACTGCAACAGACGCAGGCCAGGCAAGCTGGACTCAGGCATAAAGCGGATGCCTCTCAGGCATGATTCGTTTCATGAGCATGGCTGTGTGCGGCCTGTTGATAAGCTCCCGCTTCCGGCTCAAAGGGAGCCTGTTCAACTATCACCTCAAACCCCATCTGCCGAAGCATGTCGTCCAGCACATGATCATGCTGATAACGCAGCCAGTCCTTTGCTATTTGCAGAGGAATATGTCGATTGCCAAGATGATAGGCTGCGCGTGCCAACAAGCTTGAATCATGGCAGCGCAGCGTTGATACCGTTTCAGCCGCCGCAACAATTTCAATCACCAGACCGTCGTCACTGCCCAGCCTGTCGCCGCCCCGAAGCAGATTGCCACGGGGTAAAAACAGACCCACGTCTCGGCCATCATCCAGTTTGACGCGCAAACGGCTACGTACACGTTGCTCAATCGGCAAGGTTAAGCAGCCATCGGCGTTAAGATTTTTATCCAGTAATCGGGTAAGTTCTATCATGCTCTAGCCAATATAGTTCAAAATAAAAAATAACGTTGCGCCATAGGCAAGACGGCGGCGGGTTCACAACGTAACAACTGTCCATCGGCGCGGACTTCATAGGTCTGTGCGTCTACCTCGATGTGAGGTGTATAGTGGTTGTGAATCAAGTCCTTCTTTTTTACGTTACGCGTGTTTTTAACCACGCCAATGCGTTTTTGCAGGCCTAACTGTTCAACCACGCCAGCCGATTTCGCGGCGGCGGAAATGAAGCTCATACTGGTGGAGCTCAACGCCTTGCCAAAGCTGCCAAACATGGGCCGGTAATGCACCGGCTGAGGGGTCGGAATCGAGGCGTTGGCATCCCCCATCAGCGCCTGCGCGATCATACCGCCCTTGATAACAAGCGCGGGTTTGACGCCAAAAAAAGCCGGTGACCAGACAACCAGATCGGCCAGTTTGCCCACTTCCACCGAGCCGACTTCATGCGCAATACCATGTGAGAGGGCCGGATTGATCGTATATTTTGCGATATAACGTTTGACCCGGTTGTTGTCGTTGTTTTCACTGTCACCTTTTAGCGAACCGCGCTGAAGTTTCATTTTATGCGCCGTTTGCCAGGTGCGAATAATCACCTCACCGACCCGCCCCATGGCCTGGGAGTCGGAAGAAATCATCGAAAAAGCGCCCAGATCATGCAGGATATCTTCGGCGGCAATGGTCTCGCGGCGAATACGCGACTCGGCAAAGGCCACGTCTTCGGCAATGGCCGGATCCAGATGATGGCAAACCATCAGCATGTCCAGATGTTCGTCAATAGTGTTCACCGTATAGGGCCGGGTCGGATTGGTTGACGAGGGCAATACATTATCGAGACCACAGGCGCGGATGATGTCAGGCGCATGCCCGCCACCCGCCCCTTCAGTATGGTACGTATGAATAGTACGGCCCTCAAAAGCGGCTATCGTGTCTTCGACGAAACCGGACTCGTTCAGGGTATCGGTATGAATGGCTACCTGTACATCAAATTTTTCGGCCACATTCAGACAATTGCGAATCGTCGCCGGTGTCGTGCCCCAGTCTTCATGCAGCTTGAGTCCCATGGCACCCGCTTCGACCTGTTCCTGCAACGGACCCGGCTGGCTGGCATTGCCCTTGCCCATAAAACCCAGGTTCATGGGAAAGGCTTCGGCGGCCTCAAGCATACGCTGGATATTCCAGGGTCCGGGCGTACAGGTGGTGGCATTGGTGCCAGTAGAAGGACCGGTGCCGCCACCCAGCATGGTGGTAATGCCCGAGGCCAGGGCTTCTTCGATTTGCTGGGGGCAAATAAAATGAATATGCGCGTCGATGCCACCGGCGGTGATAATCCGGCCTTCGCCGCCGATCACATCCGTGCCGGGGCCAATCAGAATATCGACGTTATCCTGTATGTCGGGATTGCCCGCTTTGCCGATAGCCGCGATGCGTCCGTTTTTAATACCGATGTCTGCTTTGACTATGCCCCAGTGATCGATAATCAAGGCGTTGGTAATGACCACATCAGCAACCTCGGCAGCCATCGCCTGAGACTGGCCCATGCCGTCACGAATCACCTTACCACCACCAAATTTGACCTCATCGCCGTAGGCGGTGAAATCCTTTTCCACCTCAATCCATAATTCGGTATCCGCCAGGCGTACTTTATCCCCCGTGGTAGGACCGAACATTTCAGCATAGGCCTGCCGACTCATTGTGGCCATTAGTGTTCCTCCGTTGCAGCCGACGTAAGCGGCCCCATGATTCGGCCCTGAAAGCCATAGACTTCGCGTTTCCCCGCATAAGCCACCAACTCAACGCTGCGACTTTGTCCCGGTTCGAATCGCACTGCGGTACCGGCTGGAATATTGAGCCGATAACCACGCGTTTTTTCACGTTCAAACTCCAGCGCGGAGTTGGCCTCATAAAAATGATAATGCGAACCGATCTGAATCGGCCGGTCGCCATTATTGGCTACCTCGACAGTCAAGGTGGCGCGCCCGGTGTTGATTTCGATCTCACCCGGGCTGATTTTCATTTCGCCTGGAATCATATTGAGCTCCTGTATCTAAAAGTCCGCGTAGGTTAGGCAGAATAAAATGAAGCCCAACATTTATGACCGATTAATTTCATCTCAAAACAAGCTGTTGGGCTTCATAAAAACCATTCAGCCCACCTACATACCTTTACGTTAATCATATAAAACAGGCTTCAGCTAATAGGTTGATGCACCGTGACCAGTTTGGTACCGTCAGGAAAGGTGGCTTCCACCTGCACCTCATGAATCATTTCGGCAACCCCGTCCATAACCTGATCCGCACTTAAAATATGCCGGCTTTCGTCCATCAACTCGGCAACTGTTTTACCATCGCGCGCACCTTCCATGATCGCTGCACTGATATAAGCCATAGCCTCGGGATGGTTGAGTTTAACGCCCCGCGCCAGACGGCGTTCGGCCAGCAAGGCAGCGGTAAACAACAGCAGTTTGTCTTTTTCACGCGGGGTTAAGTCCATACGTTTTCCCTCTATTCGATAATATTTTCATACCTACAGCCCAACCGATTAGCGCACATTGTTGGGCTTCATAAACACCATTCAGCCCAACCTACAATATAGTCACTACTCACTCCGTAGAATGTTAAAAACAGATACCCGGTGTGAGGGGTGAGTAGTTACCATATATAGTTATGTCGCCCATATTCGCGGCAGTACGGCGGCGCGGCCCAGTAACATCGGGCGTAGCGCCTGCCAGACGGAGATCATCTGTTTTTTTAATGTTTCACTATTACTTCCCAGGGCGCGCATCACCAGCAGGCCGTCGATCAAGCTAACCCCCATCAGGCTGGATGGCCCCTGCATGGCAAGCTGACGGCGGGCGCTTTCCAGATGGCTGTCGTCACAGGGAAAGGCCAGCAAGGTCGCCTGTACCGGCTGTCCGCGCAAACCGGCAGCGGCATCCAGGCCTTGCGGGTCGAGTACACGCTGGTTTTCTACCAGCAATAATTTCTGATTATGGTAAAACTCCAGGCGCGAATCAAACGCGCCCTGTTCAAATCGTTCACCGCTGCTCGGACGACCAAGGCAACTCACATCCCAGCCGAGAAAGACGGCATCGTCTTCCAGTTCAATTCGGGTGCGGGCCTGCAGGCGGGCACCGGCAAACAGAATATTTTCCTGCGGTAACCATTCGAGGCTGGCCCCCGCTTCGACCCGCAGGTGTTGATCCAGCATGGCCCAACTGCCGGCGCTTAAATAGAACTTGCCAGAACCGGGAGTGGTACACAGCACCTGCGCCCCGCGATGAAGATCCAGTTTGATATTCAGTTGATCCCCCCCCACCACGCCGCCGGGGGGATGCAAAATATAAAGATGGGCCAGGTTCCCTTCTGGATAAAAAGCCCGCTGCACGCGTAACGGACCGTAATGCTGACAGCGTTCCAGAATAGTCCGTGTTCCGGTATGTTTAAACGCCAGGGCCAGATCTGCCCGCCAACCATTAACATCGGTGCGATTTTGCGCAGTTATAGCAGCCATATTTATACCGTTAGATACTCCTTGACCAGCGCTTCGGACAATTCGTCTACCTGGCCATGCGCAACCCGGCGACCCCGATCAAGTATATAAAATTGATCCGCGACCTTTCTTACAAAGTGTAATTTTTGTTCTACCAATAGCACGGTCATACCAATATCATGATTAAGCTTGCCTATAACGTCACCTATCTCGGCAACAATATTGGGCTGAATACCTTCCGTGGGTTCATCCAGAATCAGCAGTCGGGGATCGATAACCAGGGCGCGACCAATAGCCAGTTGCTGTTGCTGTCCGCCGGACAGATCCCCCCCGCGACGATAACGCATTTCCTTTAAAACCGGAAACAGTTCATAAATAAAGTCCGGTATCTTGCGCGCATGGTCAGGCCGGGCCGGGAGACCGATTTGCAGATTTTCTTCCACCGTAAGCAGGGAAAAGATCTGCCGTCCCTGCGGCACATAGCCGATACCCAGCCTTGCCCGGTGTTCCATCGGCAGACTGTGCAGGGCGATATCCTGGTATTTGATTTCCCCCGAAGCCAATGGCAAAGCACCCATAATACACTCAAGCAGGGTGGTTTTGCCCACCCCGTTACGGCCCATCAGGCAGGTGCATTTGCCTTTGGGAACATCGAGATCGATATCCCACAAGGTATGACTTTGCCCGTAAAATTGATTGAGACCCTGGATTTTTAACATGCTATTCCCCCAGATAAACTTCGATCACACGCGGATCGGCCTGCACCTGCGCCATGCTGCCTTCAGCCAGGACACTGCCCTGATGCAAGACCGTTACCTTGCGTGCTATAGAGCGCACAAAGTCCATGTCATGCTCAACCACAATTACTGAATGTTTTCCGGCTAATGAGGTCAGCAACTCGGCGGTGCGTTCCATTTCCTGATGCGTCATTCCGGCCACTGGTTCATCCACCAGTAACAACTTCGGTTTTTGCATCAGCAACATGCCGATTTCCAGCCATTGTTTCTGACCGTGAGAGAGTTTGCCCGCCGGACCCGCCGCCAGTTCGGTAAGACCGATAATTGTCAACACTTCGTCGATCTGGTCTCGCTGCTCGCCACGGAGACGAGCCATCAGCAAGGGCCAGACGCGTTTGTCCTGCGCCATCGCCAGTTCGAGATTCTGGACTACCGTCAGATTTTCAAATACCGTCGGTTTCTGAAATTTACGCCCGATGCCCGCTTCGGCAATCTCCGGTTCATCCATTTGCAAAAGATCCAGCCGTTGACCAAACCAGGCCTGACCGCTATCCGGGCATGTCTTGCCGGTAATGATGTCCATCATGGTTGATTTGCCCGCGCCATTCGGGCCGATGATGCAGCGCAACTCACCTGTCTCAATATATAGATTGAGATCGTTAATCGCCTTGAAACCATCGAAGCTTTTATTCAAGCCTTCCAGGTACAGAATAATGTTGTGACTGAGATCGAGACTTGGCGGTTGTGCCTGAATCAAAAAATCAAAAATCTGATCACGACGGGAAAATTCGCGTAACGCCTGTATTGATTTCATGCCTGCGCCCCCCGCAGCTTGCGTAAACCCACGATACCCCTGGGCAAATACAGGGTCACCAGAACAAATAATGCGCCAAGCGCATACAGCCAGACTTCCGGCAGAGCGGCAGTGAAATAGGTTTTGGCATAGTTCACCAGCAGCGCGCCGATAATAGCGCCATAAAGAGTATTTCGTCCGCCGATAGCAACCCAGATAATCAGTTCAATAGAATTCAGGGGCGAAAACTCACCGGGATTGATAATCCCCACCTGGGGCACATAGAGTGCGCCTGCGATTCCCGCCAATACGGCTGAAAAAATGAAAATCCACAGTTTTATTTTTTCTACCCGGTAGCCGATAAAACGACTGCGGCTTTCAGCGTCACGAATGGCGACACAGGCCAGACCCAGACGTGAGCTGACGATATAACGGCTAATCACATAGCCCGTCGCCAAAGCGGCCGTCGACGCCAGAAACAGGCCAATGCGCGTACTGTCTTCACGCAGATTAAAACCAAGAATATCCTTGAAATCGGTCAGACCGTTGTTGCCGCCAAAGCCCATTTCGTTGCGAAAAAAAGCCAGCATCAACGCATAGGTCATGGCCTGGGTAATGATCGACAAATACACTCCGGTCACACGCGAACGAAAGGCCAGATAACCAAACACATAAGCCAGAATCCCCGGCACCAGGATGATCATCAGCGCGGCAAACCAGAAATGATCAAAGCCATGCCAGAACCAGGGTAGTTCATGCCAGTTCAGGAACACCATAAAGTCCGGCAAAACCGGATCGCCATAGACCCCGCGATCACCGATCTGGCGCATCAGGTACATGCCCATGGCATAGCCACCGAGCGAAAAAAAAGCCCCGTGACCCAGGCTGAGAATTCCCATATAGCCCCAGACCAGATCAGCCGCCAGTGCCAGCAGGGCATAGGTCAGATATTTACCCAGCAGGGTGACTGTGTAGGTTGAAAGATGGAAGACACTACTTTCCGGAACCAGCAAATTAAGCAGCGGCACGGCAATACTTACCGCCAGCAGGGTCGCCAGTAAATAGATTCCGGGTTTATCGTTTTTAATACTATCCAGCATTCGCATGACTCAATCCTCTGCTGCACGGCCACGTTGAGGAAACAGGCCCCTGGGACGTTTCTGAATAAACAGAATGATGAAAATTAACACTATAATCTTGGCCAGCACCGCACCGGCCCAGGGTTCCAGCACTTTATTAATCACGCCGAGACTCATGCCGGCCACCAGGGTGCCCCATAAATTACCCACACCGCCGAAAACCACCACCATAAAGGAATCAATAATGTAGGCCTGTCCCAGATTGGGACCGACATTGGTCAACAGGCTCAGGGCGACTCCCGCCAGCCCGGCAATGCCCGAGCCAAGCCCAAAGGTCAGCGCATCCACCCATTCTGAACGCACCCCCATAGCACGGGCCATCCGTCTATTTTGTGAGACGGCCCGCACCTGCAAACCTAATCGGGTTTTTTTCATTACCAGAATCAGGGCGATAAATACCGCCAGACAGAAAATAATGATGTAAAAACGATTCCAGGTCAGGGCCAGCACATCGTTGATCTGCCAGGCGCCGGACATCCATTGAGGCGTTTCGACGCTGCGATTCAAGGGCGAGAAAATCGAGCGCACCGCCTGTTGCAGGATCAGGCTGACACCAAAGGTGGCCAGCAGGGTTTCCAGCGGTCGTCCGTATAGATGACGAATGACGCTACGCTCGATGGCAATACCCACTAACCCCGAAACAATAAAAGCCGCCGGAATCGCCACCACAATCGACAGCGCAATATGGTCAGGCATCAAAAGCTGGGTGACATAGGTAGTGTAAGCGCCGATCATCATTAACTCGCCATGGGCCATGTTAATTACGCCCATTACGCCAAAGGTAATGGCAAGACCAATGGCCGACAGCGCCAGCACCGAGCCCAGGCTCAAGCCAAAGAATACGGTTTCAGCTTTAGCATATAGATTGCGCTTGGCATTGATTTTGTCTATTGCCAGCTGGACTTTCTTTTTCAGTATTTCGTTGGGTGCCTGATAATTTGACAGGGCATTCATAACCGATGTATTGAGACTTCCGGCCAGCGCATTGAGTGCTTTCATTTGCGCTGCTTCGTCACCTTGTTTAAGCTGGTTTACCGCACGCAGGGTGTGCATGGCGGCCAGAACCTTGTGGTCGGTTTCCTTATCTATCATCGACTCGATCAGGCGGGTAGCATCGGCTTCAGGATTTTTCAGCAGCTCCTGTACCGCCGCCAGTCTGACATCGGGATCCCTGTTTTTGAGCTGCATCACTGCCAGCGACTGACGAATCAGCCTTCTTAGCCGGTTGTTGATTCTCGCTTTTTTAAATCCCCGCTTTCGTTCCTGGGTAATAACCTCATCGCTGAACAAGGCGCTAAAAATATAGTTATCATCGCTTTGCTGCAGAATATAAAGTGCCTTACTGTGTTTGGCAAAATATAACTGTCCATCCAGCATCGCTTTCAGGGCGCGATAGGCTTCATCCGGATTATGTTGGGCAATGGTTTCAATCGCACGGGCCTTGTTCTTGTAACTTTTTGAACTGAGCGTTTTCCATGCTTCAGTCAGCGTGAATTCAGCGGCCATCGATAGTTGCACAAAACCCATCAGGATCGAGAAACACAGCAGTAACGACAGCCATTTTTTGAGTGGAACGGTTATTGCAAATTCAGACATATCTGATCTCGTTTCATAATAGAAAGGGGCGTATAGAACAAAAACGAAATCCTGTTTGCTGACATCCTATACACCCAGACTCAAAAGAGTATCGTCGTAGTACGATACCCTTTGAGCGTTACTCCAGAGAGTTTAGTAATTCTGACCACTGCACTTTTTGGTTTTGACGTTATAGTTGCCGCAGGACAAAGGCGCGCGCCAGTCAGAAATAAGATCTCTTGAACCCGGCAGATAATCAGACCAGGCATCACCGGCAACCAGTCCCGATGTCTGCCAGACGATATCAAACTGACCGTCTTTCTGAATCTCGCCAATCAGTACCGGTTTGGTAATGTGATGATTAGGCATCATGGCGGAGTAGCCACCGGACAAGTTTGGCACGGTAACGCCGATCAAGGCTTTCTGAACCGTGCTGGGATCTGTAGTACCGGCTTTTTCTACTGCCTTGACCCACATATTAAAGCCAATGTAATGCGCTTCCATCGGATCGTTGGTAACACGTTTTTTGTTCTTGATGAACTTGTGCCAGTTTTCGATGAAGGCCTCATTCGCATCCGAGTCAACACTCATGAAGTAATTCCAGGCAGCCAGATGTCCTACCAGGGGTTTGGTATCAAGGCCGGAGAGTTCTTCTTCACCTACCGAAAACGCCAGTACCGGAATATCTTCAGCTGAAATACCCTGGTTAGCCAGTTCTTTATAGAACGGAATATTGGCGTCACCATTGATGGTGGAGACCACAGCGGTTTTCTTGCCGGTGCTGCCAAACTTCTTGATTTCCGAAACGATCGACTGCCAGTCAGAATGACCGAAAGGCGTGTAGTTGATCATGATGTCCTTTTCTTTAACCCCTTTGGCAATCAGATAGGCCTTGAGGATTTTATTGGTGGTACGCGGATAAACGTAGTCAGTACCCGCCAGCACCCAGCGTTTGACTCCCACTTCATTCATCAGGTAATCAACGGCGGGTATCGCTTGCTGGTTAGGCGCGGCACCGGTGTAGAATACGTTTTTCGAGGATTCTTCACCTTCATACTGCACCGGGTAGAAGAGAATATTATTCAGCTCTTCGAAGACCGGCAATACCGACTTGCGTGAAACCGAGGTCCAGCAACCGAAGACTACTGCCACATGATCCTTGCTGATCAGTTCGCGCGCCTTTTCGGCAAACAGCGGCCAGTTAGAAGCCGGATCGACCACCACGGCTTCGAGTTTCTTGCCCAGCAGTCCCCCTTTTTTATTCTGCTCGTCAATCAACATCAGCATGGTGTCTTTCAGCGTGGTCTCTGAAATCGCCATGGTGCCGGATAATGAATGCAGAACACCGACCTTGATAGTATCTGCTGCCTGAACCAGGCTGCTGCCCAGCAGTGATGAAGCAGTCAAAACGGCTGCCATCGCCCATTTTTTAAGATTTTTTGTCATCATAATAAAAGCTCCCGTGTGCTTTATTTAAATCTGAAATTGCATGCCAAATAAAATAGTGGTCCGATCAACACCCTTGATGCCGCTGGCGCTAGCATCGCCACTGGTCAGATTCAGGTTTAACTTGAGGTTCTGGCCGGAGATCACATAGTTAACACCCACTTCCGTCAATGAACTGCTGTCACCAACCGAGGGGTTATTACCGGTATAACGCACATATGGCTGATACTGGCCTGAACCTGTCTGATTACCGATCAAGTAGGCAAAACTGGCAAAATACGCCGAGCCGTCAAACATCGAGAAAACAGGACTTGTTGCTGAAGTGGAAATATCAAAGGACTTGTATTCACCTTCGATGGTAACTGCGGCTCCATTGGCCAGGGGTTTTTCAAACAGACCGTCAATCGCATAGCCGGTGAACGAACCCGACTGGGTAGCCGTACCATAGCCGTCACCCTGATGCTGAGCGGAAATAGCCAGGGTCAGAATGTCACCGGCTTTACCAAAATAGGTGCTGCTGGTGTAATAACCCGGATTGGCTTCTTTATTGAAAAAGTTATAGG
>UOFZ01000055.1_pt1 | contig 15666 bp, 16 predicted proteins | sample 1989551 | NCBI WGS metagenome assembly UOFZ01 (sample SAMEA4712198, study PRJEB27164) | hydrothermal vent metagenome | biome: marine basaltic hydrothermal vent biome; feature: marine hydrothermal vent; material: mineral | place: Pacific Ocean | collected 2011-06-14/2011-07-23 | depth 1691 m
GCAGGATTTGCAGACGTTCCCGTTCAAGCCGGGCAAAATAAAAATCTCAACCAATTAAAATTCTGTTTATTCTGAATGAAGGTTGGGATCTTTACGGGTTCCCACGCTGGAGCGTGGGAACGAGAATTTCGTACATATAATCAGTAACCCCATTAGGCATATCTCGTCCGTTTGCGGCGGGGTTGTTTATCCGCATGTCAGCTATTGTGGCTTTGGTTGGTGCCCCGGAGACGATTCGAACGTCCGACCTGCCGCTTAGGAGGCGGCTGCTCTATCCTGCTGAGCTACCGGGGCAAATGAGAAAATGGTGGAGCCGAGGAGGATCGAACTCCCGACCTTCGCATTGCGAACGCGACGCTCTCCCAGCTGAGCTACGGCCCCAGATTTATCTGAAAAGATGCCGCTATTCTAGCACTGGCTTTGGCTTGCGGCTACGGAAGACAGAAAGATCTTGCGTATATTCAGGCTTTGGCCAGGCTGTGACGTTGCTGGTTGTGACAGGCTTCGCCGCTAGCGGAGTAGGTGGCGGTTTGTGGGGTTTGACCTTTCAATATTGCCAGGGCTCGTTCGGTGCGGCGGCGATTTTTTTCCAGCATAATGCCGTTGATCTGGTTTTGCTTGCGACACTGGTGGGTCAGAGTCTCGATCTGTTGCCAGATGGCCGCCGTTTCGTTCCTTGTTTGGGATGTGCCGCGTTGCAGGTAAGCCATGATGCCGTTGCTGTCAAAATCGAGTCCCGCAGCCAGTAGCAGTTCGTGGCGTTCATGTTCCAGATCTTCGAGAAGTTCAAATAAGCGGTTTTTGTTATTTGCTGCCTGAATAATAATATCCAGATCATTTTTAGCGAGAGCGCTATGTTCGCTTTCCAGCGTAGCTGCAAGCTGTATCAGGTGTTCGGTAATGTCTCGAAGGATAAGGCTGAGTTCAGCAATGGCCATGAGTGCGCCCTGACAGGATAAACATAACTCAGGAATGTAGCGAATGTTCGAAGTTGATCATTTTGTTGGCAACCCGGTCCGCATCAACATTATATTCGCCATTGCTGATGGCTGATTTCACCTGTTTGACCCGGTTATGATCCACTGGCGTCTGAGAGGCGAGGCGTTGTTCGATATCTTTTAGCCTTGCTGCCGTGCTGGTCAGGCTGACCTTGTCGGCACCATCTGACGGCAGCCTGCTGGTATTGCTGCTAGTCCCTTTGCTGTCTGCCTCATCAAGTCGCTGAGACGTACGGCTCCCAGATTGCTGGAGCCGGGATGAGTGGATGCTTGTAATGTCATTAGCCATAGTAAACTGCTCCTGGATCTATATTGGCTGCTTCGCGGCTGACAGAGTCGGTAGTGACATATAGATCGCTGACCGATGTAGCGGCGTGTTGCCTTGAAACTTGATAGTAAATATAAAAAATATGCTCACATGTTGACCTTAACTATGCCTGTGGCCACGACCACGGCCTGGATCTCACGTTTGCTGCTATGATTCTTGACCCGGATGAGATCACCTTTGCGGCCATCCATGAGCGCTTCTCCTTTGACGCGGATGGCCAGTGTGCCGCTGGAAGCCATAATGGTAACAATATCACCACGTTTGATCAGTTTCCGTACTGCCAGCATGCCATCAGTCAAAATATCGCCACGGCGCAGGCTGCGTTTCAACACTTTGCCACGAATTTCATTTTTGTCTATAAAATAACCGTTAGAAAGCCGGGAAATATCAAGTCGCCGGGTAGTAACGTCACTGGCGCTCAGAATACTTCCTCGGGATAGGTTCTCCCTCATTACCAGCACATTTGTGTAGCGAATAATATTGATGGGTACATAAATTTGCCACATTTTACTGCCCCGGCAACGTATTCCAATAGTGCTGTGACCAATAAGCCGTGTATTACCGGAGTCAAATACCTCGAGCGGCTGGTCGCATTTGTCCAGCTTAAGACGCTGATCGAGATGTCCGATTTCATAGTCACTGTCTTTATCCTGTAGCAGGTTATTCTTTATATAACGTTGCATGGTGTGGCGTATGTTCTCAATGGGTTCATAATCCCGGGCGCAGGCCTCAAGTGAGAATGCCAATAACAGAATCATAATCAGTATTGCGTGCCAGTGTCTTCGGTAGAAAGTATCGGCGTCAAAAATTATTTCTTTAGATAACAATCCGTTAACACAGCTAGAATGCAGGCTAGTCGGTATTTTGACGCTTGATGCTGTCGAAAGACAAAGCATGATGGTTCCAGTGGCTCCTAAGGTATTGAAACTACAAAAAATGTCAGCATTACGCGGCTGTGTTGGCATTCGGAATAACATTTGTGCTGTGAATAATGCAATTGATATGCCATTGCCGGGTGGTAGTGATGTTACAAAAATAATCTTATACGCGGGAATGGACCACCGCGAACCCTGTCAGTTTGATTTTATGGTGACGAATTTTGAATCCTTGAAACCATTCCTTAATGGTCATCGGACTTAAGTAAAATCTAAGCCAGCCGATAATAGTTCCAGAGCCAAAACATGAGCATAAATGGAGCAGGGTATGGCAGGTATTTTGGAAGGGGTGGATCAGAGAACCCGGCTGGTAGGTGAAAACCGGCTTGAACTCTTATTGTTCTCGCTGGGCGGGCATCAGCGTTTTGGCATCAATGTATTCAAGGTTCAGGAAGTGATTCAATGTCCACCCTTAACGCGCATGGCCAGCGCTAATCCTATGGTGCGGGGCATAACCAACATGCGCGGCAGGACTATCTCCATACTGGATTTAGGCATGGCGATGGGTAAACAAGCGATTGAAAATGTGAATGATGCGTTTGTGATTGTCTCTGAATACAATCGCACCGTGCAGGGGTTTCTGGTTACTGCGGTCGATCGTATCATTAATATGAAATGGGAAGATATTAAAACGCCACCCCGGGGCCTGGGTTCTAAAAATTATATGACGGCGGTTACCGAGGTGGACGGGGAGCTGATTGAGCTTATTGATGTCGAAAAAATTCTGGCCGAACTTGTTGGGGTGACGACTGAGATTTCTGATACATCCCCGCTTGAAGGGGCGCATGAACGTTCTATTCGTCTTCTGGTGGTGGATGATTCCAGTGTCGCTAGAAACCAGATCAAGCGAACGCTAGAGCAACTGGGCATGGAGTGTATACTGGCGAAAAATGGCCGAGAAGGGGTCAATATCCTGCTGGAGATGAGCCAGGATAATGAAAATATCTATGATCAGCTTGATGCCGTTATCTCGGACGTCGAAATGCCGGAAATGGATGGCTATACTTTGACGACTGAAATCCGCAAGAATGAGCAGCTCAAGGCATTACCCATTTTGTTGCATACCTCGCTGAGTGGCACCTTTAACAAAAACATGGTGAGTCAGGTTGGCGCTGACATGTTTGTACCCAAATTTAACGCGGAAGAGCTGGCTGAATCTGTACGTACATTGTTAAAAAACAAGGGTATTAGCCAGTCTTGAATTCCATGCTAACCGGCCTGCATGTTTTTGAATAAGGAATCTGGTATACGTGTCCCAATTAAAACTTTCAGATACAGATTATGACGCTTTTCGGAAGATCCTGGAGGATGCCTGTGGCATTGTTCTGGGTGAGAACAAGCATTATCTGGTCACCAGTCGCCTGAATCGCTTGTCTGAGGAACTGTCTTATCCCCATCTCTCTGCCATGTTGGAGAAATTGCGTCAGGGCCGCGATGTGAAACTCAAAGAACGCATTGTCGATGCCATGACCACTAACGAAACCAGCTGGTTTCGTGATCGTTATCCTTTCGAGATGCTGAAAAATTCACTTCTGCCCGAGCTGAGCAAGCAAAAGATCAATCCTCTGCGGATCTGGTCAGCCGCCAGTTCTACAGGACAGGAGATCTATTCCATCAGCATGACCATCCACGAGTTCAAGCAGGCTAATCCCGGAGCATTGAACAGCCGGGTGGAAATTGTCGGCACCGATATTTCACCGACGGTTATCAAGACGGCACGAGATGCCAAGTATGATGAGCTCAGCATGGGGCGGGGTCTGACGGATGAACGACGCAAGCGGTTTTTTACTGATAATAAGGATGGCGGCTGGACGGTAAAACCAGAAGTTTGTATGGGTACCCGTTTTACAGAACTTAATCTTTTGAATAGTTATACTTCGTTGGGAAAATTTGACATCATTTTTTGTCGCAATGTCTTGATCTACTTTTCCAGTGAACTAAAGACCGACATCCTCAATCGCATGGCCCAGGTGCTCAAGCCTGGTGGCTTGTTGTTTCTCGGTGGCTCCGAATCCCCCACTGGCTATAGCAAAGCCTATGAAATGGTACGCTACCCCGAAGGGGTGGTGTACCGGCTTAAGAGCTAAATAGCCTTTCAGATGATGCTGTAATCAATCGCAGAGGCGCAAAGCCGCAGAGAAAAATCCTTGTTTATCCTTGATGTTGCTTGCTTTTGCCTTGTTACTAATGGGGTTACTGATTATGCGACACGAAATAGCAATAAACAGCTATATTTATGCTTTAAACATGATTTATATGTCGCATAATCAATGTACTTATTAGTATGTAGTGCGCCATGAACAGCAAGAGCTGAAACCCGGTATTCCGATGAAAACCATAGCTCGCCTTGAACCTGTGTGATTATTTCATGAGCACATCAACATATAATCTCTGCGTCTTTGCGCCTCTGCGTTCTCCGCGTTGAATCTCCATCCTCTATACTGACACCCTTTGCCGCTTCGGCTTCAGCTTGCCGTCACTACCGGCAAAACAACTCCAAAATGTCTCCAAGTCATTGAAAAACAAGCATCCATAAAACTGGCATGGCTGTTGCATTTTGTATGTCGTAATCAAAAAAAACAGGAACAAAGGGCAAACAGTATGCCGATGAATTTTGACAGTATTCTTGGAGTAAATGAAAAAGCGCTGAATATGCAGGCCTATCGCGCACGTATTCTCGGTGCCAATCTGGCTAACTCAGATACGCCGGGGTATAAGGCGCGGGATATTGATTTTAAATCGGTCCTCTCGAATGCCGAAACCGCCAGCCGAATCCAGCCTCTTACCGTAACCAACAAGATGCACATCGAGCCTGAGGGCGATATGTTTGGTGCGGAACTGCTGTATCGCCAGCCGCTGCAGCCTTCGCTGGATGGTAATACGGTAGAGCCCCAGGTCGAGATGGCCGAGTTTACGGAAAATGCCATGCGTTACCTGACCAGCCTGCGCATTGTTAATGGCCGTTTCAGAAAAATGTTGTCGGCGATCAGGGGTGAATAATCATGTCATTGTTTAATTTATTTGATACCGCCGGTTCTGCTTTACATGCGCAGACCATACGTCTGAATACCATATCCAGCAACCTGGCAAATGCCAACAGCGCCAGCAGCAGTACCGGTAAAACCTACCGTGCGCGGGAGCCGGTGTTTTCGGCTATTGTCGATAATTTTGCGACTGAGGAAGGCGCAGTTAAGGGAGTACGGGTAATGGGTATCGTGGAGAGTCAGAAACCCCTGCGCCGGGAATACCAGCCGGGTAATCCGTTGGCAAATAAAGATGGTTATGTGTTTATGCCCAATGTCAATGTAGTTGAGGAAATGGCGAATATGATTTCGGCTTCGCGTTCCTATCAGACCAATGTGGAAGTGATGAATACAGCTAAACAGATGCTTATGCGTACACTGTCGATGGGACAGTAAGGGGAGACTAAATAATGGAAAATATCAATAAATCCAGCGCGACTTCATTTGAAAGTCTTGGCCTGACCAAAACAAAAAAACAGCAGACCAAAGATAAGCCGCAGCTGGGGCAGGAACAATTCATGAAGCTGATGATGACCCAGATGAAGAATCAGGATCCCTTTAAACCGATGGCGGATGGTGAATTCCTGACCCAGATGGCGCAATTTAGTGCGGTTAGCGGGTTAAAGGATATCAAAGAATCATTTGCTTCGTTATCAGATTCGCTGAAATCCAGTTATGCCCTGCAGGCTTCCAGCATGGTGGGGCGCAAGGTGTTGATACCGGGGAATCTGGCCAAGCTTCCAGCTGAGGGTGAAATTAACGGTGCGGTTAAACTCCCTGAGAGTAGTTCCAACCTGAAAATTCATATTCTTGATGCCAAGGGACAGGAAGTGAAAACACTGGATATGGGCAGCCATAGCAAAGGACTGGTGCATTTTAAATGGGACGGGGTGAAACAGAGTCTCAACAAGGAAGGCGAGTTAGAAAACAATGGTCGGGCAGCTGCGGGCAACTATACCATCAAGGCGGAAATCATTGCCGATGGAAAACAGCAGGCTGTCAAGACCATGGTGGTCGACTCAGTTGAAAGTGTATCGCTTGGCGCCAATGCGCAGGGCATGACCCTGAATCTCGCCAATGGTGGCGCCAAGGCGATGAGTTCGGTTAAACAAATATTTTAATGGTTAGCAACGAGGAATAGACCATGTCATTTCGCTCAGCACTTAGCGGTATTAATGCCGCATCTGAAGATTTAAAAGTTATTGGTAACAATATTGCCAATGCCAGTACTACCGGGTTTAAGGAGTCACGGGCTGAGTTTGCGGATGTTTATGCCGCAACCGATGGCGCGGCATCCAATGCGATTGGCGCGGGTGTCCGGCTGGCGGATGTCAAACAGCAGTTTGGTCAGGGCAACATAAGTTTCACTGACAATAAACTGGACATGGCTATCAACGGCCGGGGATTTTTTATTCTTGATGATAATGGTGCGCGGGTTTATACCCGGGCCGGTTCTTTTCAGGTCGATCGGGATGGTTTCGTAGTCAACAATAGCGGAAATAAACTGGTGGTTAACAATGCCGATGATAATGGTAACGTGACCGGTGCGGTCGGCCCCCTGCATCTGGACAATTCCAATATTGATCCCCGTGCTACCAACAAACTGGATGTCGGTGTGAATCTGGACAGTTCACAAGTGCGCCCTACCACCCAGCCGTTTGATCCGGAAGTACCCAATTCATTTAACCATTCGACCTCGTTAACGGTTTATGATTCGCTGGGCGCTTCGCATCTGGCAACTATGTACTATGTCAAGACCGATACCCCTAACCAGTGGGAAACCCATATGTTTATTAACGGCAAGGATGCCAAAGGCGCCACCGCGCCACCTTATACCAGCGATACGCTAACCTTTGACGGTGCCGGTGCGCTGGCAAGTATCAATGGTACGCCGGTGCCGCCGGGGGTGATTGATTATAAAAATATCCAGCTGGACTCGGGTGCCGACCCACTCAACATCTCGATTAACCTGCTCTCCAATACACCGACCACCCAGTTTGGTAGCCGTTTTAATGTCAGCGCACTGACTCAGAATGGTTACGCTTCTGGCCGCCTGAGTGGTTTTGATATTGATGATTCGGGCATTATCAAGGCGCGTTATACCAATGGCCAATCCAAGGTGCTGGGGCAGGTCAGCATGGCTGATTTTGCCAATGTAAACGGTTTGCAACAACTGGGGGATACCTCCTGGGCGGAAAGTGCGGCCTCGGGCGCGGCCCTGGTAGGTACGGCAGGCTCAGGCAGTCTTGGGGTATTGCAATCCGGCGCACTGGAAGGATCGAATGTCAACCTGACCGGACAACTGGTGAATATGATCGAGGCGCAGCGAAATTTCCAGGCCAATGCGCAGGTGATTACCACCGCCGATACGATTACCCAGACGATTATCAATATCCGTTAATAGCGGCAGGAATCAATTATGGATCGCATGCTCTACATTGCCATGACTGGCGCCAAACAGAATATGCAGGCCCTGTCGGTGATATCTAATAATATCGCCAATAGCAACACCACGGGTTTTCGCTCGGACTTCGCTGCCATGCGCAGCATGCCGTTGTTTGGTGAGGGGCAGCCCTCCCGCGTATACGCGATGGCGGAACGTCCGGGAACAGATTTCAGTCGTGGTGCCATGATGACGACTGGCCGGGATCTGGATATTTCCGTTCGGGATGACGGCTTTATTGCAGTACAGGGTATGGATGGCAATGAGGCCTATACCCGGGCTGGCGATCTGCAGGTAACGACTTTGGGACAGCTGGTAACGGGTGCAGGCTATCCGGTGATGGGGAACAATGGTCCTATCAGTATTCCGCCATTTGAACAACTGGAAATTGGCGTGGATGGCACGATCAGCATTGTTTCTAAAGGTGACGAAGCCCGGTCTATACAGGCTATTGACCGTATTAAAGTAGTCAAACCTCAATTAAGTGAACTCTATAAGGGCGAAGATGGTTTGCTGCGTCTTAAAGATGGTGGCGAGGCTGAGGCGGATGCCGATGTGCATATTGTTTCCGGCACCCTGGAAGGCAGCAATGTCAATGCCGCTGCTGCCCTGGTGGATATGATTGAAATTGCTCGCCAGTTTGAAGTACAGACCAAAATGATGAAAATCGCTGAACAAAATGATGAACGTACCACCCAGATTTTACGGCTGTCATAGCCTCGACGCGTATTTTATTTTAGCAATACTTGCACTGGAGCAAAGCGGATGAGTGGATCCCTATGGATATCAAAGACCGGCCTTGAAGCGCAGACAAATCGTCTGTCAGTTATCAGTAATAATCTGGCCAATGTTAACACCACGGCTTTTAAACGTTCACGCGGGGTGTTCGAGGATCTGCTTTATCAGAACGTACGCCAGGCGGGAGGGCAGAGTAGCCAGAATACAGAGCTGCCTTCGGGCCTGTATCTGGGCACCGGGGTGCGAACGGTGGCAACCCAGAAAATACATACCCAGGGTAGTATTCTGCAAACGAATAATTCGCTGGATGTGGCGGTCCAGGGGCGCGGGTTTTTTCAGATTTTGCAGCCTAATGGCACTATCGCCTACACCCGTACCGGTGAGTTTCAGGTGAACTCCGCAGGCGAAGTGGTTACCTCATCGGGCTATAAGCTCGAACCCAGTATTATCATTCCCGAAAATTCTCAGAGTATTACCATTGGCCGTGATGGTGTGGTATCGGTGGTCCAGCCAGGTAATCCTACGCCATCCCAGGTGGGCACGATCCAGCTGGCAAATTTTGTTAACCGGTCCGGGTTGGAACCGGTAGGTGAAAACCTCTATCAGGAAACCAAGGCCAGCGGCGCGGCCCAGGTAGGCAATCCGGATTCTCAGGGGCGAGGCTCAATTGTGCAGGGGGCGTTGGAAAGCTCCAATGTGAACATTGTCGAAGAGCTGGTAAATATGATTGAAACCCAGCGAGCCTATGAAATGAATTCCAAAGCTATCTCCACCGCCGATGAGATGCTGCAGTATGTCAACAACAATTTGTAAGGCGAAACGTATGACTATGTCAAAATCTCTGGTTTGTCTTTTTCTGCTTGCCAGCATGGGCTTGCAACAGGGTTGTGGTATTACGTTTAAACCGCGCAAGGATAATTTTGAACCGGCAGCGCCTAAGGTCTCCAGTTTGCCGCGCAAGGATAACGGGGCTATTTATCAGGACGGTATGATGGTGGGTTGGTTCCAGGATGTAACGGCACATGCCGTAGGCGACATCCTCACTATCAAATTGCAGGAAAGTACCAATGCCAGCTCTACCTCGAATACCAATGTTTCCAAGGATCAATCTGTTGACATGCCCGGACCGACCCTGGCCGGGCAGAAAATCAAGAATAAGGATGGCGTTGAAATTCTGGATAATAATCTTAATGCCGGGCGCAAGTTTGCCGGGCAGGGAACCAGCGCCATGAGCAGCACCTTCAGCGGCATGATTACAGTTATCGTCGCCGAGGTGTTGCCTAATCGTAATCTCCTGGTTAAAGGCAAGAAGCTGCTGACGTTGAACCAGACAGAGGAAATGATTCAGTTCTCGGGCATTGTTCGACCGCTGGACATTTTGCCGGATAATACCGTGCCGTCTAACCGGGTTGCCAATGTTTTCGTGGTCTATACGGGGGATGGATCGTTACATTCAGCAAACAGCATGGGGCCGCTGGCGCGTTTCTTCCAGAGTGAAGTTTGGCCATACTAAGTAGGTGTTGCGAATGACCGTTCACTACCAAGCTTTAGTACCTTGGAAAATCATTTCGTGAAGGTACTTAGGCAAACAAATTGTCTGCAGCAGGTAAAGAGAACAGAGGAATTTTAAACATGTTATCGCTCAGAGATCTCAGTTTTACCGTTATTATCGGACTCATTATCATCCTCGGTCTGGGCAGCGGTGTTGCCCGCGCTGATCGGATAAAAGATGTCGCAAAAATTGCCGGGGTGCGCAGTAACCAGCTTATCGGCTACGGTATTGTCGTTGGACTGAACGGCACGGGTGACGGTACTGGGGGGCGGCAGATTACCAGTCAGAGTATTCGTAACATACTCAGTCGCCTGGGCGTGACGCTGCCGCAAAATATTAATATCAAACCGGATAATACGGCAGCCGTGATAATTCATGCTACCCTGCCGGCCTTTTCCAAGGTGGGCAAGAGTATCGATGTAACGGTGTCATCTATTGGTGATGCCAATAGTCTGCGTGGCGGTACCCTGTTGATGACTCCTCTGAAAGGGGCGGATAATCATATTTATGCAGTGGCTCAGGGCAGCGTGATTGTCAGTGGTTTTGGCGCCCAGGGTTCGGATGGTTCCAAAATTACCGAGAATATTCCCAGCACCGGGTTGATTCCCAATGGTGCGATGGTTGAGCAAGTGATTGATACCCCCTTTGGCACACGCAAAGATATTGTACTTAACCTGAATCAGCCAGACTTTACCACGGCTAAACGATTAACCGATGCTATTAACAAAGCCATTGGGCCGGGAACCGCCTACAGTATCGATTCGGGATCAGTTTCAGTTAGTGCGCCCATGGATTCTTCACAGCGGGTTGCTTTTATTTCCATGCTCGAAAACCTGACCATGACACCAGCTGATGGCGTAGCGCGGGTAATTATTAATTCTCGTACCGGAACCGTGGTGATTGGCCAGCATGTATATGTATTGCCGGTTGCCGTTTCGCACGGCAGTCTAACGGTGACCATTACTGAAAATCCAAAGGTTAGTCAGCCTGCGCCGTTGTCCGGTGGCAATACGGTGGTTGTGCCGCGGTCAAATATTGCCGTCAAGGAACATGCCGATCCTATGTTTGTGTTCAACCCCGGTGTCTCGCTGGATGAAATTGTGCGTGCTGTCAATAACGTTGGCGCATCGCCCAGCGATCTGGTCGCCATACTCGAAGCTTTGAAGGCGGTAGGTGCGCTACGGGCAGAATTAATGGTGATATAAAAAACCAGGCACAGAACCTGCATATTATGAAAATATGCAAACTATGTCTTCACTTTTGCCGCAGGCTTCTCTGAATCAGGATATCTATACCGACCTGAGCAGCTTTTCGCGTTTGCGCAAGCAGGCGCAGGATAATCCCGAAAAAACTCTGAAAACAGTGGCGCAGCAGTTTGAGTCGCTGTTTATGCAAATGGTGTTGAAAAGCATGCGTGACGCCAGTTTTGGCAATCCTCTTTTTGATAGTTCACAAAGCAGGTTTTACCAGGATATGTTTGATAAACAGCTCAGCTTAAATTTGTCGCAGGGACGCGGCATAGGTATGACTGAGATGTTGGAACGACAGCTGCATGGCAGTTTGCATCCATCTGCGGCAAGTGCGCCGACTGCCGCTGACAGTTCGCCTGTGAAAGACCATAAGCAGAAGTTGAACATGCCGGTATTGAATACGCTGAGCGTGGTCTATCAAAAAACATCGGCTCACACGCAGGTGGATAAAAGTCAGCCTGCATCTTTTTCCTCGGCCCAGGATTTTGTTCAAAAACTGATGCCATTGGCGCAAAAGGCTGCCGACAAACTGGGTGTGAAAGCCGAAGTTCTTCTGGCCCAGGCGGCACTTGAAACCGGCTGGGGACAACACATCAGCCGACATGCGGATGGTAGCAGTAGTCATAATCTGTTCAATATTAAAGCGGGAAACGGCTGGGACGGTGATCGTGTCGGTGTTCGCACGCTTGAATATCGTAATGGCCTGGCACGGCATGAGCGCGCCGTTTTTCGCGCCTACGATAGTTATGCTGACAGCTTTTCTGATTATGTTAATTTCCTGAAGTCAGGTCCTCGTTATCAATCTGCACTGGATCAGGTGGATGATCCTGAAACATTTATTCGTGAACTGCATGCCGCAGGTTATGCCACGGATCCGGATTATGCCAATAAGGTTATTGATATCATGCAACGACCCATGTTGCAGGCAAGCATTGAAAATGGAACGCGCCATGCGGGCTAAACCATTAACAGGGAAGAATAGACGTTCATTCGCGGACGCCGGTGTCTGGTTGATGGCGGGAGGCGCACATGGCGGGTGATGTTCTTGGTGTCAGTGTTTCCGGCCTGTTGGCGTCACAGCGTAATCTGGCAACCACCAGTCATAATATAGCCAATGCTAATACCGAAGGCTATTCCCGGCAAAAGGTTGATGTTGTAGCGCGAGCGCCTCAGGCACGTGTCAACGGTGCGGTTGGCACCGGTGTGGCAGTTGCCCATGTCGGTCGGGTCTATGATGACTTTGTAATAGGTGAAGTGCGCAATAACACATCAAGTAGCGAAGCCCTTTCTACTAACCATAACTATACCAGCCAGGTGGACAACCTGTTGTCTGATCCCAATGCCGGGCTGGCGCCTTCATTACACAGTTTTTTTGCCGCAGTTAATACGGTCGCTGATGAGCCATCTTCAGCTTCTGCCCGCCAGGTACTGCTGAGTGAAGCCCATTCTCTTAGTGATCGTTTTCGCTATCTTGATGGTCGGTTCAATACCATTCGCAAGGGTGTCAATCAGGATGTGTATAACATTGTTGGTAAACTCAGTGAACTCGCAAAGTCGGTGGCCAGGATTAATGACACCATTGTCAAGGCGCGGGGAGTAGGCGGTGGTTCTCCCAGTGATTTGCTGGATCAGCGTGATCAGCTGGTGGAACAATTAGCCGGATTGGTTTCCGTGAAAGTATCTGAACAGGAAGATGGACGCCTGAACGTATTTATGGGTAATGGTCAGGCCCTGGTTATCGGCAGTGTGGCTTCAGATCTACACGCGCAACACAGCCGTTATGATCCGGATGAAATTGAGATCGTCTTTAAAAGCGGCAGTGGTTCAGAATCGGTGATTACGCGCTTTATGACCGGCGGAAAACTGGGCGGCTTGCTGGATTTTCGACGCGGCATACTGGACGCTTCACAGAATGAACTGGGTCGTATCGCCATTGGTATCGCCAAAACATTTAACGACCAACATCGTTTGGGTATGGATCTGAATAATGATCTGGGCGAGGACTTTTTCTCTGAAAGCGATGTTCATACACCCAAAGTACTGCCCGGTATTCGAAATGAAGGGGATACACTGTTATCTGCTAAAATCACCGATATCAATAAGCTGACCACCAGTGATTATCAGCTGACTTATCGTAATGGACAGTACAAACTGATCCGGTTGAAAGATGACAAACTGGTCGGCACCTATTCATCTCTACCGGCTGAAGTAAAAAGCGAAGGGCTTCAGATTAATAAGATTAGTGGTTCGAAGATAGCGGATGGTGATACATTTATTATTCGTCCCACTCGTATGGGAGCGCAAAATTTTGCTACCGTAATTGACGACGTCAACAAGGTAGCTGCGGCTTCGCCGCTACGGACTGAAGCCAATATTGCTAACCTGGGCAATGGCAAGATCAGCGCGGCCGTGGTGCATGATGTAAACAACCATGTTTTTGATCGACAGAAAAGCAAGCTCAATCCCCCCTTCGTGATTCGTTTTGTTGATAAAACACATTTTGAAGTGCTGGATAACAGCGGCAACGCGATTCCTTTCAAATTGGCTGCGACGCCGAATGAGGCTCACATTAAAAGTGATGCCGAAGGAAAACCGGTCAGCCAGGCGGGAAAAGAGACAGCCAATCCGCCGGGGGTCAGCACCTTACTGGAGTATGATCCTAAAAAAGGCCGCGATGTCTTCCCCTTGCCGGATGGTACGGACTTTGGTTTTCGCGTTCATCTCAGTGGTGAACCCAAAGCCGGCGATAATTTCAGGATCGAATTCAATACCGATGGTGTTGGTGATAATCGTAATGCGGTTGAGCTGGCGAAACTGCAGAATACCCCGGTATTATCCAATGCTACCGTCGATTATGCGCAGGCCTATTCACAACTGGTTTCACGGGTTGGCAGCAAGACGCATGAACTTGAAGTTAACGCCACCGCGCAGGCAAAGTTACTGACCCAGGCTAAAGAGCAACGGGAATCAATCTCCGGGGTGAATCTTGACGAGGAGGCGGCCAACATGATGCGTTATCAAAACTTGTATCAGGCCAATGCGAAAATGATTGCTACCGCGAACAAGTTGCTTGAAACGCTGTTGAATTCATTCAGGTAAGGGCATGCGTATATCGACTCATCAGTCCCAGCAAGTGGCCATTGATGCCATGCTTGATCAGCAGAAAAAGCTGAGCACGGTACAGGATCAGGTTGCCACCGGGCGTCGGATTACCCGACCTTCCGATGATCCTGTCGCCGCTGCGCGGGTAGTCAATTTGCGCGATACCCTGGCGACTGCGGAACAGCAGCAGAAAAATATTGGCGCGGCGCGTACTCGTCTAACAATGGAAGAAAGTGTACTGGGAAATGTGACCAGTATTATCCAGCGCGTACGCGAGCTGACTGTGCAGGCTAATAATGATTCCCTGACGCCTGAGGATCGCGGCTTTGTTGCTGAAGAAGTGGCTCAGCTCAATGATGAACTTTTTAATATTGCCAATTCCACCGACAGTTCAGGCGGCTTCCTGTTTTCCGGCTCCAAGACTAAATTTCGTCCATTTAATCACAGTGCGGGGAGTGGTTTCGATTACCATGGCGATGATGGCCAGCGGTTTTTGCTGATCGGGCCCGAGCGGCAGATTGCTACCGGGGACTCGGGGAGCAAGGTATTTCGCAATATCAAGGATGGCAATGGTGAATTTGCGATATTTGACAGTGAGCGCAACAAGGGAAATGCCATCATTTCACCGGGCAATTCCACCGGTGATTTTGTGGATGGTCACTATGCCATTGTTTTCTCTAAAAAGGTCAATCCGGATGGCAGTAAGGAATTTTCCTATAAAGTGACCGATGAAAAAGGCGATATCATTATTCCTGAGGGTACACCCTATAAATCGGGTGATGCGATTACTTTCAAGGGGGTAAACACCTTTATCAAAGGGGAACCGGAAGAGGGTGACTTTTTTGTCGTGCGGCCGAGTGAAAATCAGGATGTTTTTACTACCATCGACCGACTGGTCAAGGCACTGCGAGGGGTAAACGGCAACAGCAGTGATCACGCCGGCCTGCACAACGAAGCTAATCGCGCTCTGGTAGGGCTGGATCAGGCACTGGGCAATATTCTCGAAGTTCGCGCCACGGTCGGTGCGCGCCTCAATGCGCTGGACGGTCAGGAAGAGATTAATAGCTCCTATAAGCTCCAGATTAAGCAGACCTTGTCCAAGGTTGAAGATCTGGATTACAGTAAAGCCGTCAGTGAGCTGAATCTGAAATTGACCGGGCTGGAAGCCTCACAGAAAGCCTTTACCCGCGTGCAGGGAATTTCCTTATTTAATTACCTGTAATTTACGGATTGCGCTGGTATTCGGCATATTGAAACAGATGATTTTTGGACTAATTTAAAAATACCCCCGTCTTTT
>UOFZ01000085.1_pt1 | contig 15039 bp, 13 predicted proteins | sample 1989551 | NCBI WGS metagenome assembly UOFZ01 (sample SAMEA4712198, study PRJEB27164) | hydrothermal vent metagenome | biome: marine basaltic hydrothermal vent biome; feature: marine hydrothermal vent; material: mineral | place: Pacific Ocean | collected 2011-06-14/2011-07-23 | depth 1691 m
GCATTGGTGCACCGGTCGGTGCACCAATGCTGATCTCATCCATGCCATCTTCGGAATGTACCACCAGTACATGCTGGCTGCCCAGCTTGCTCAGCACCTGGGCCAGCGGTTCCACCAGCTCATCGGCAAACACGCCCAGCAGTTGATTGGGTGCGCCAGCCGGATTGGTCAACGGTCCCAGCACATTAAACAGGGTACGCACGCCCATTTCCTTACGCGGACCGATGGCGTGTTTCATGGCGCTGTGATGCTTCGGCGCAAACATGAAACCGATGCCGGTTTCATCAATACAGTGGGCCACCTGCCTGGCATCCAGTTCCAGATTCACGCCCGCAGCCTCAAGCAAATCAGCACTGCCGGACTTGCTCGAAACCGAACGGTTGCCGTGTTTAGCCACGATGCCACCGGCTGCCGCCACCACAAAACTGCTGGCGGTGGAAATGTTAAAGGTATTGCTGCCATCGCCCCCGGTGCCGACGATATCGACAACGTGTTCACCCTTTACCGTTACCCCCGTCGCCAGCTCCCGCATTACCCCGGCCGCCGCCGCAATTTCATCAATCGTCTCGCCTTTCATACGCAGGCCAATCAGAAAACCACCGATCTGCGCCTGGGTTGCCTCGCCGGTCATGATTGTACGCATCACCGAGGTCATTTCATCCGCCGATAAATCACGACGTTCGGTTACGGCTTTAATGGCTTGTTGCATGTTCATTTTTTAAATCCCCGTTAAAAGATTATTAACGCAAAGACGCAGAGATATTATCTTTTTTCAAGAAAATTTTTCAGTAATTGATGTCCGTGTTCAGTCAAAATGGATTCGGGGTGAAACTGCATACCTTCAATCGTATACTCTTTGTGACGCACACCCATGATTTCATCCAGCGCGCCATTTTTATCTTCCGTCCAGGCCGTTATTTCAAGACAATCCGGCAGGCTGGATTTTTCAATCACCAGCGAATGATAACGCGTAGCCTCGAAAGGATTCTCAATACCATTGAAAACACCGATGTCGGCATGATGAATCAGCGAGGTTTTGCCATGCATGATTTGCCCCGCATGGACAATCTTCCCGCCGAAGGCCTGGGCAATGCTCTGATGCCCCAGACAAACCCCGAGTATCGGTTTTTTACCGGCGAAGTGCTGAATAGCGGCAACCGAGATACCCGCTTGGTTGGGCGTACAGGGACCAGGCGAGATCACGATCTGATCCGGGTCGAGTTTTTCAATCCCGGCAATGTCGATCTGATCATTACGCAGTACACGCACATCCGCTCCCAGCTCGCCAAAATACTGCACCAGGTTATAAGTGAAGGAATCGTAATTATCGATCATTAGAAGCATATTAAAGATCCAACGCAAAGACGCAGAGGCGCAAAGAACGCAAAGAACGCAAAGTTCTATAATTTATTGACAATTCTTCTGATACCATCTTTCAGCACCGCAACGTTAAAATTTATCAGCAAACCGAGTTTTTTACCCGAAAGGCGCAGACAGGACTGCAATTGCGCTTCGTGAACGGGTAACAGTCTTTCAACAACCTTCAACTCGACAATGAGACCCTATCTGCCACGAGCAAATCCATACGATAATCAACATAAAACTCCAGACCCTTATACTTTGCCTGAACAGTCGTTTGAGATGAAAATCCAGGCTCTCTCAGTGTCAGTTCCCGCATCAGGCATTGTTGATAAACCGACTCCAGCAATCCTGGCCCAAGAATCCGGTGAACCTCTATTGCCGCCCCGATAATCTTTCTGGAAACTGTATTTTCATCCATTTTCGCATTCCTTTGCGTTCTTTGCGCCTCTGCGTCTTTGCGTTAAATAAACTTCACTTATGCACCTCACCCAGCCCGGCTTCGGCTCGCGCGACGGCGCGGAATATCGCGCGGCCTTTGTTCATGGTTTCATCCCATTCTTTTTCCGGCACCGAGTCATAGACGATGCCGGCACCGGCCTGTATGTGCAGGGTCTGATCCTTGATCACGGCGGTGCGTATGGCGATGGCGGTATCCATATTACCCGACCATGACCAGTAACCAACGGCGCCGCCATAGATGCCGCGTTTGACCGGTTCCAGTTCATCGATGATTTCCATGGCCCGGACCTTGGCGGCACCGGAAAGGGTACCGGCCGGGAAGGTGGCACGCAACACATCCATCGCCGACATGCCCGGTTTTAATTTACCTGTGACATTGGAGACGATGTGCATGACGTGCGAGTAGCGTTCGATCTGCATTTTTTCCGTCAGTTCGACACTGCCGGTTTCGGCAATTCGGCCAACGTCGTTGCGCCCCAGATCGATCAGCATCAGGTGTTCGGCCCGTTCTTTGGGATCCGCCAGCAGCTCCTGTTCCAGGATCCGATCCTGTTCCTCGTTTTCACCACGGGGGCGGGTTCCGGCAATTGGCCGCACGGTTACCAGATCGTCTTCTACCCGCACCAGGATCTCCGGTGAAGAGCCGACGATGTGAAACTCGCCCAGATCCAGGTAATACATATAGGGCGAAGGATTCAGGCTGCGCAGAGCGCGGTAAAGATCCAGAGGCCGGGCATGAAAGGGAATCGACAGGCGTTGCGACAGTACCACCTGCATGACATCGCCCTCAATAATATAATCTTTGGCCCTGGCTACGGCTGCCTTGAAACCCTGCTGGGTAAAACCGGAGACAAAATCCTGTTCCTTCACCTGCCGGGGTTTTTCACACACCTGCGATGGAATGTTGTCATGCAACTGCCGCGCTAACTGATTCAGACGAGTCTTTGCTTTATTGAAAGCATCGTCATGTTCCGGATCAGCATAAATGATGATATGCATCTTGCCGGACAGGTTGTCGAAAACCACCACTTCATCCGAGACCATCAGCAAAATATCGGGGGTGTTCAGTTTATCCGGGTTGGGGCAGTCGCCCAGTCGCGGCTCAATATAACGCACCGTGTCGTAGCCGAAGTAACCGACCAGTCCACCGGTAAAGCGCGGCAACGAGCTGATTTCCGGGATATGAAAACGGCCATAAAAGTCTTCAATCCAGGCCAGTGGATCGGCCACTATCCGGGTTTCGACTTCGATATTGTCTTCGATCACGCGCACGGTGTTACCGTCGATGCTCACGCGTTTACGACAGGGCAGGCCGATGATGGAGTAACGACCCCATTTTTCACCACCCTGCACGGATTCAAATAGATAGGAGTAAGGCCCGTTGGCCAGTTTTAGATAGGTGCTCAGGGGGGTGTCGAGATCGGCCAGTGCTTCGCGCATGAGCGGAATACGATTATAGCCCTGCTCTTTGAGTTGTTTGAATTCCTGCTCATTCATTATAAAAACCTGACGTAACCATTCTGCTCAATACCCGGGTCTTCCGCGTGGGCGACCGAAGGAAGTGCCTGTAGAGCACAAAAATCATGCCCACCCTGCAAGGCTGCGTTTTTCCGCTGATTAATAAATTTATGCTGACTGGTTACAAATATTATTCCCCGCACCTCTGCGATCTCTGCGTTAACATGCCGGTAATGAAGGGTTCAGTCTCAGGTGGCCGAGGCCAGTACGCTTGCCAGTTCAGTCATGGAATCGATCACCGCATCGGGGTTGGCTTCATGAATGTCTACGCCATGATTATAACCATAGCTCATGCAAAGGATCTGGAAACCGGCGGCACGCGCCGCTTTCACATCGCTGACCGAGTCGCCAATCATCAAGGCATCAGCCGGTTGCACAGCGAAAAATTCTGCTGCATGCAATAGCGGCAGGGGATCGGGTTTTTTCCTGGCCAGCGTATCGCCGCTGATAACAATACCGAAAACATCATAAATGCCAAGATCCCGGAGCAGGGGTTCAGTAAACTGCGCGGCCTTGTTGGTTACGCAACCCAGTTTGTAACCCGCGTCCTGCAAATAAGCCAAACCTTCTTTCACACCGGGATAGAGCAAGCTGCGCTTGCTGGTGTTCTCGGCGTACAGGGCCATGAAGATCGGATAGGCCTTGTCAAACAGCGCATCATCCGGCTCGCCTTCAAGCTGACCGACAAGGGCGCGGCGCACCAGCCGCTCAACGCCATTGCCCACCCACTCGCGCACCTTGGCCTCGCCATGCGCGGGCAGGCCCAGTTGCCGCATCATTTCATCGACGCAAAAAGCCAGATCCGGCACGCTGTCCACCAGCGTACCATCCACGTCAATCAAAACCATTTTCGGTTTTTTAATCATCAGTGCTGATCTGTTTTTCAGGCTTTTGCTAATTCGGCTCGCATATCTGCAATAACCGAATCATAGGTGTTGGCATCGCTGTCTTTGGCCGCGCCAAAAATAGCGGAACCCGCCACGAACATATCGGCGCCGGCTTCGGCAATTTCGCGGATATTGTTTACTTTCACACCACCGTCGATTTCCAGACGAATATCCCGGCCGCTGTCATCGATCATTTTGCGCGCCTGCCGCAGTTTGCCCAGGGCGCTGGGAATGAAGCTCTGACCACCGAAACCGGGGTTCACCGACATCAGCAGAATCAGATCCACCTTGTCCATGACATATTCCAGAACATCCAGCGGCGTGGCCGGATTGAACACCAGACCGCATTTGCAGCCCTGTTCTTTAATCAGCTGCAGCGAACGATCCACATGCTCCGAGGCTTCCGGGTGGAAGGTGATATAGGTCGCACCGGCCTTGGCAAAGTCAGGGATGATACGATCCACCGGCTTGACCATCAGGTGTACGTCGATATCGGCTGTGACACCGTGCTTGCGCAGAGCCTCGCATACCAACGGACCAATGGTCAGATTGGGAACATAATGATTGTCCATGACGTCAAAATGAACGACGTCGGCACCGGATTTAAGTACATTATCCACTTCCTCACCCAAACGCGCAAAATCAGCGGAAAGGATGGAAGGAGCGATCAGAAAATCTGCCATAATTGCTGCCTCATTGATTTAAATCTGTATTTTTTGCGCGCTTCCTGTCTAGAATAGCCAACCTGCTCCAGGATACATCCAGGTCAGACGCAAACTGAGCGCAGACTTTACCTGATCGAGTGGGATTTTTCAGCATTTTGTCTACTGCAAACGACTATTTGCCGGGGGAAAACCATGCGCCACACTGCTCTATTCTCGATTATTCTCATCGCCAGCCTGCTAGCAGGCTTATCCACCGCCTATGCTGCCAGCACTACCAGTGATATTGCCAAGGAAAAACGCTGGGCGGAGCAAATAAAAGACAACCTGTTCGACGGCGAACTGGTCTGGCTAAAGGCCAAGGATCAGAAGCAAAAATTCCTCGGCATCTACACCAAAGAGACCGCCCCTCACGCTCAGGGCGGCGCTATTCTTCTGCACGGCATGGGTGCTCACCCCGATTGGCCAGACATCATTTTTCCCTTGCGCACGAAATTACCCGAATACGGCTGGACCACGCTATCCATCCAGATGCCCGTGCTCGACAATGACGCGTCCTTTAGGGACTATGCACCACTGTTCGCCCAGGTTCCCGGACGCATCGATGCCGCCATTGCCCTGCTAAAATCAAAAGGTATCAGCAATATCGCCATCATCGGTCATAGCCTGGGGTCAACTATGGGCGCTTATTACCTGAGCCAGCATAAAAAAAATGACGTGCGCGCCTTCGTCGGTATCGGTATGGGCATGAGCAAACAAAATAAGAACATGGATACCCCCACCTCACTGGCAAAGATTAAAATTCCGGTATTCGATCTTTACGGCGAAGAAGACCTGTTCAGCGTCCTGGATTCAGTAGAACGCCGCGCCAACGCGGCGGCTCAGGCGGGCAATAAAAACTATTACCAACTACGCGTCCCCGGCGCCAATCATTTTTTTCGGGATCAGGAAGAAATACTGGTCAAACGCGTGGGAGGCTGGTTAAATCGCTATGCTGCCGGAAAAGAACTTCAAGTAAAATAAATTTGTCAGGATTGTATCTATGAATCTCACCCCGCTGTTACTCAGTCTGCATGCACTATCCGCCGTCATCTGGGTCGGCGGCATGTTCTTCGCCCATCAGTGCCTGCGCCCGGTTGCCGCTTCCCTGCTCGATCCCCCGGTTCGCCTGGGTCAGTGGGTGGCGGTTTTTGGCCGTTTCTTTCCCTGGGTCTGGGTGTCTATCATATTATTGCCTCTTAGTGGCTATAGCCTGTTGTTCCGGCTTTTCGGCAGCATGGGCAATGCACCGCTCTATGTGCATATCATGAACGGCATCGGTCTGCTCATGATCGCTATCTACCTGTTCGTCTACTTTGTTCCCTATCAGAAACTAAAGGAAGCCGTCATCATCGAGGCCTGGCCACAAGGCGCAGCACAACTGGCCCGCATCCGTTTTCTGGTGGGCGTCAACCTGAGCCTGGGACTGATTGTGATCGCCCTTGGCAGCGGCGGACGTTATTTTTAACCAACATAACGACGAGGAGCGGCTAATAGCCGCTCCCCTTGGTTATAGCCTACACCTTTTTCAGAAGCGGATATGTGTGGAATGGTTGAGCGTATATTTCGCTCCCGCCCAGTCATCCACATGAAAGCGAGTAAACGAGAAACCCGTCATCTCAAAGAAACGCCCCCAGCCGATCCGATCAATCCATTCGCCAAGCCGTTCCCAGTCTTTGGCATCGTCCTTGTAGCACTGAAGGATTTTTTTGACTGCGGCAGTGGCTTCCGGCCAGCGCGGTGGGTTATTAGGTAATCCTGCTACTACAAGTTTCTGAAAACTGGGTTTGGATCGTGCATTTGAATTTTTCCCACCCACCCATATTGCTAATTTTGAGTGCTCGGGATCATTGATCTGCATGGGTGGACAGGGTGGAAAACAGGCTCCACAACAGATACATTTCCGTTCATCCACTTCCAGCGAGAGTTTACCGTCTACCAGAGCCGGACGAATAGCCGCTACCGGGCAACGCGCCACTACGGTTGGACGTTCACAAACATTGGCGACTAAATCATGGTTAATTTTAGGTGGTTTGGTGTGCTGAATATTGATAGAAATATCAGCCTGGCCACCGCAATTAATCTGGCAGCAAGACGTAGATAAGCGCACACGATTAGGCATCTTCTCATTGATAAATTCTTCATACACTGCATCCATGATGGATTTGGCTACCCCTGATGCATCAGTCGCAGGAATATCACAGTGCAGAAAACCCTGGGTATGGGCAATCATGGATATGGAATTGCCGGTGCCGCCCACCGGAAAGCCTTGTTCCTGCAACTTGTCAATCAATAGCGCGACTCTATCGCCAGCAGCCAACATAAATTCAATATTACTGCGTATCGTGAAGCGAACGAAGCCATCGGCATATTCATCAGCAATCTGACACAGTTTACGAATAGTTCCGGTATCCATCTGCCTCTGCGTACCTGCACGTACCGTCCATATTTCATCGCCATGGACAGACACATGATGCAAAACACCGGGACGTGGTCGCTCATGCCAGTCCCACTGACCATAGTTTTTGCGCATCAATGGGTGCATGTAGGAAAATGAATCCGGTACTCCGCTTTCGATTGCCTGGCGTACGCTGCGCTTCATGATATAACTCCTTCTTTTTCGGTTTGGCGTTGCTGCCACTTGTCTGCCTCTTCTTCCCAGCTATCCATTCGTATAAACGGGTTACTCCTGGGTTGCTCAACCATTGCCGGATCGACTTCAAGTTCCACACCTTCGAGGAAATTTGCGAAGCCGATACGGTCGATCATTTCACCGCAACGTTCATGCTCGAGACCGTTCTCAGCCCAAAAATCGATAATCCTCTCGGCAAGATCCACCAGACCCTGGTAATCATCTTTGGTCTCCAGTTTCTTGAAGGGAACAATCACCGTACCGAACAGGTCGCCGATCTTGAGCGTGCGCTTGCCCCCCACCAGGATAGTCACACCACGATCCTTTCCCGGTGAAAGTGCTTTTGTCATAACATTGATGCAGTGCATACAGCGTACGCAATTGCGATTATCAATATCAATGTCGCCATCATCCTTCAATGTCATACATTGTGTTGGACAACGCGTAATCACATTGTCGATAACGTACTGCCTGCCTTTGGCCTGTACGAAATTATGGACTTCCTCCTGCTTGATCTGAATGTCGTCGCGCCAGGTGCCAATAACAGCCATGTCGGAACGTTGCACCGAATTCATACAGTCGTTGGGACATCCGGAAAATTTAAATTTGAATTTATAGGGTAGTGCGGGTCGATGCAGATCATCTGTAAAGGAATTCATCACGGTGCGATGTGCGATGGCTTCATGAAAACAGGAATGCTCACAACGTGCCGAACCGACACAGGACATCGAGGTACGCACCGATGGACCTGCACCGCCCATATCAAAGCCCAAGGCGTTGATCGCATCGAACGCAGTCTGAACTTTATCCGAGGCACAGCCCTGGAACATAATGTCACCACTCTGGCCGTGCAGAGCAAGCAGACCGGAACCGTGTTCATCCCATATATCGCAAAACTTGCGCAAAATATCGGTATCGTAATGCATGCCTGGCGGGGGCATAATACGTATCGTATGGAACTCCTTTGAGGCCGGGAACTTGTCGGCCACTTCAGAGAAACGCGGTATAATCCCGCCGCCATATCCCAGCACAGATAAGGTTCCGCCTTTCCAGTATCCCTTCCTGGTCGCGTAAGAGTATTCAAGCTGACCTAACAGGTCAGACATCATTTCATTTTTCTCTGCAAGTCGCTTGAAACCTGTAACAAAACTTGGCCATGGACCACTTTCCAGCTGATCGAGGTTGGGTGTCTCATACTTCTTTTTCATACGTAGAGCCTCTTGATAAATTACAGCAAGGGGGACAATCCAGGAATCCCGGGCATAGCGCAGGTAGTGGACATCCTTAACTGAAGAAAGGCCGGTTTTTGGGAAAGTCCAACCATCCCGGCACCGACTTTCATTGACTTGATTGATACATTTACCGTTACAAACAATATCACTATAAGACAATAATAATAAAACACAAACGATATTTATCGTTAGTTAGTATCGGCATTTCCGATATTGTTTTGCGGCGATTGTCTCACCCTGCATTATTCAGTTCAGTGCAAACGTCGATGTCTCGGCAACTAGTTACGCGGACAGTGAGGTCGAGACGCAATGCTTCGCTGTCGACCTCACGCGGAAACAGTAAATAAGCTGAGAAAAAAGTCTAGGGATATGGTTTGAACACCCACCCTGACAGGGCGAGGATAAATTTCTTTTCTTAAAATTTACGTGTTACGTGCTTTTTTGATGGTTTCGTAGGCGGCTTTGATTTTCTGCGTTTTCTCGGTGGCGAGTTTGATCATTTCTTCCGGCAAACCTTTAGACACCAGCTTGTCGGGGTGATGCTGGTTCATCAAGCGGCGATAGGTTTTTTTAATCTCTGCATCGCTGCTGTCATCACTGATGCCCAACATCTCATAGGCTTCCTGCAACTGTTTTTCAGGTGACTGCGCCTCACCCCCCGTATGGAAATAACGTTGCGCCTGTACCCGCGCATGCATTTGCTGGTAGAACATTCGAGAGAACCCCAGCATGTCGCTGATATGTTCCAGCAAACGCTGTTCGGAGGCTTCCAGCACATTGTCGGCATAAGCGGCATGCAACAGGGTTTCCATGAACATTTGCATCAGGGTGCGACGACGGTGACATTCCTGGCGAAACTGCTGAATCACCCCGTCCAAATCAAAATCCGCCTGCTTGCCTTTATTGAACAGCTCAATCGCCAGCCTGCGTTGCGCCTCATCCAGCGCCATTTGCTGCATGAGATGGCGCGCCATGGCAATCTCATCTTCACTGACCCGGCCATCCGCCTTGGCCACATGCCCCATGACTGAAAACAGGGCGGTAAAGAACGCGGTCTGCACCCGTTCCCGATCACCCACACCGCCAAACATGTCCCCGCCCAGGCCTCCGTTCATATTGGCGAGATTCAGGCCTTTGTCAAACTGATGCCCCAGCGCCGCACCCAACACCGCCCCCAGCGGCCCGCCCAGCATGAAACCAAAGGCGCCACCGACTATTTTGCCCCACCAGCTCATAGTAAGTTACGAGGGACGAGGGAAAAGGGGCTAGGAAAAGCGGATATGGTCATTTTTTTAGTTTCCTGCAAAAGTTACATCTGAATTTTCTAAAGAATAGCGGGTGGCTGCAAAGTATAACCTGATTTTCCCCTGCCACTAGCTACCTGCGATCCAGAACCACCAGACTATAAAGCCGATTAGCAACAGACCCAGTATATTCACCAGCATAGGTATTATCCTTTAATCAAGCTTAATAAAACGCAGCCGGTTGGCATTGCTCACCACGGTTACGGATGACATGGCCATCGCCGCACCGGCAATGATGGGGTTAAGCATAACCCCGAACAGGGGGAACAAAATGCCACCAGCGACAGGGATGCCAACGATATTATAAATAAACGCGCCAAACAGATTCTGTTTGATATTGCGCAGGGTCAGGCGAGAGAGAGAAATCGCATCGGCCACGCCGTGCAGGGAACCGCGCATGAGGGTAATATCGGCGCTTTCGATGGCGACATCCGTACCCGAACCGATGGCGAAACCGACATTGGCGCGCGCCAGGGCCGGTGCGTCGTTGATGCCATCACCGACCATGGCAACAATTTCACCCTGCTCCTGCAATCGGACCACATGCTGATCTTTTTCCTGCGGCAAAACTTCGGCAATCACAGTGTCGACACCGACTTCCTGGGCCACCGCTTCGGCGGTAATGTGGTGATCCCCTGTCAGCATCACCACCTTGAGACCATTGGCATGCAGGCGGGCAATCGCTTCGCGGGAATCCTGCTTAACCGGATCGGCGACAGCCAATAATCCGGCTACCTGGCCGTCGCAGGCCAGATACATCGCACTACAACCTTTTGCCGCCAGTGCCGCCGCCTGCTCGGCCCAGTTATCCAGCGCCACACCGGCTTTCTGCAACAGACGTTCATTGCCCAGAAGTAAATGCTTACCCTCAACTTCTCCCTTGACTCCATGCCCGGCCACCGCCTCAAACTGTGCGGCTTTGAACAAAGGCAGACCTTTCTCATCCGCCTGCTTGACAATAGCCGCCGCCAGCGGATGCTCGGAACCGGCTTCCAGGCTGGCGGCATACTGCAGCAAGTCATCTGCCGTCCAGTTTTCAGCCGCAACGATATTCGTCACAGCAGGGGCGCCTTCGGTTACGGTGCCGGTCTTGTCCAGCACGATGGTCGTAAGATGCCCGGCCTGTTGCAGGGCTTCGCCGTTGCGGATCAGGATGCCGCGCTCGGCGGCCCGGCCCACGGCCACCATGATCGAAATTGGCGTCGCCAGTCCCAAGGCGCAGGGGCAGGCGATGATCAGCACGGTCATACTGCTGACCAGGGCATAGCTGATGCCCCGCTCGGGCGCCAGATTCATCCAGGCCAGAAAGGTCAGCACGGCAATAATCATGACGGTTGGCACAAACACCGCTGCCACCTTGTCCACCAGCCGGCCAATGGCGGGTTTGCTGGACTGGGCATGGCGCACCAGTTCGATGATCTGGGCCAGAACGGTATCGCCCCCGATACGGGTGGCTTTATACAAAAATGTGCCACGAACATTAATCGTGCCGGCAATCACTTCGTCCCCGGCCGTTTTTTCCACCGGCATGGGCTCACCCGTAAGCATGGACTCGTCCACCCGTGACTGGCCTTCCAGAACAATGCCGTCCACCGCAATGCGTTCGCCCGGACGGGCACGCAGGGTCTCGTCCAGCCCGACCTCACTGATAGGACATTCTTCTTCTTTTCCGTTGCGTACAACGATGGCCGTGCGAGGACGCAAGCCAATCAGGTGCTTGATAGCCTCCGAGGTCTTGCCCCGGGCACGCATTTCCAGTGCGGAACCGAAGTTGATCAGGGCGATAATAATGGTGGCCGCTTCAAAATAGGCATGCTGGGCCAGCACCGGCACCGCATGCGGAAACAGTACCACGACGGTAGAATAAACCCAGGCCGAACCCGTACCCAGGGCGATCAGGGTATCCATGTTGGCCAGATGGTTACGGAAAGATTTCCAGGCACCGGTAAAAAAATGCCCTCCTGCATAAATCATCACGCCCAGGGTTAGCACCCCGGCAACAGCCCAGAACTGCCGCCCAGCCACATTATCCAGCGGCGGCAAAAGGCCGAGCATCCCGGCAATGAACAGCGGTCCGCCGAGGGCAAACGCAACACCGGCCTTGCGCAGCAAGGCCCGATAATGAGCCATCTCGGCTGCTTCCTTCTCCGACTCGTCATCAATGCCGCGCAGTTCGGCGGCATCGTAACCCGCCTGTCTGACCGAGGCGATCAAGGCCTCGACACTGACACTGCCCGTCACATCGGCGGTGTGCTCGGCAAAATTCACCAGCACTTCGTCCACGCCAGCCACAGACTGTAGCGCCTTTTCTACGCTGCTAACACAGCCTGCACAGCTCATACCACCAATCGACAGGCGGGTTGTTTTCTTTTTAATCATTGCATCGCTCAAGGGAATCCCTTATATTTTAAGAAATAAAGTAAACAATTCTTATCATCTTACTGTTTTATATGCTAATTTACTTAAACTTTGAATTCCAGCTTTTCCTGCAATCAGGATGATTTATGCGCATCAACAAGACCTGACATATACGCTACTTTTACAACCAGAGGACACGGATTTCAACGCACATTTCATTTGTAAAAGCCGGAAATTTTATAACCTAATTAAAAACAGAGCACCGGACTATTATGGCCATCAGCCTTCCAACAGCCTTAATTACCGCCAACCTGAATCAACTATCTCTGCCAGACATTGCCATCCGTCTTAATGATATGGTCAACGATCCCAACTGTTCTGCCGCACATATCGGCGATCTGATTTCCCAGGATGCCGCATTAAGCGCCCGCCTGCTAAAAATAGTCAATAGCGCCTTTTATGGCTTCCCCTCGAAAATAGACACCGTCAGTATGGCCATCACCGTTATTGGCACCCGCCAGTTGCGAGATCTGGTGCTGGCCACCAGTGTCATCGGAAAATTCCAGCAATTTCCGGAGGGGCTGGTAAGCATCGATACCTTCTGGTACCACAATCTGACCTGCGCGGCCGCTACCCGTATCATTGCCAGCAAGCTGCAAATCCGCAATTCAGAACGTTTTTTTATTGCCGGGCTGCTGCATGATGTCGGCAAGCTGGTCATGTATCTCACCGAACCCGAGCGTTCACGCAAGGTGCTTCATGGCATGAACGAAACCTGCGAGGACGTTACCCAACTGGAAATTGATGCCTTTGGTTTTGATCACGCCACCCTCGGTGGCGAACTCCTGCGTCACTGGAAATTACCGGACTCTCTGGTAGAGCCGGTCAGTTTTCATCATCATCCCGCCGATGCCCGACACTATCCGCAGGAAACCGCCGCCGTCTCGCTGGCCAATGCCATTGCCAACACTATCGATCCACCCTACTCCGCCGATGATGACCTGCCCATCGACACCAGTATCTGGGCTACGCTCGAACTGGAGGACCAGGATCTGGATGATCTGATCCAGGAAACCCGCCTGGCCTTTAGCAACACGGTCAGCATTCTTTACCCGAAACAGGCAATCTAAAAAGTTCCTGGCGCTGCCTGGCTATTGCCAAATTAAACCGTTAACTCACTGGAATCCAGTACCCCAGCCAACGGTTCAACCTCCGAAACCCGATCTGGCGTCCGGTATTCCAGGACAAACCCGGCAATCTGGAAACGATCGCCATCCACCAGTGAGTGCCAACTCACCGGCTCCCTGCCTACAAAGGTACCGTTTTTGCTATTCAGATCCTGAAGATAATAGCGACCATTGAGGTGAATAATCTGCGCATGATAGCGACTGGCCCAGGCCCCGTGTAACATGATGTCCTGCTCGGAGTGACGACCAATCAGCACCCGATCCTTTTCCAACCGGTACTCGGCCACTACCCGCTCATTGCGCATAACCACGATCTGAGGCACGGGTACTTCTCGATTCGTAAGTTGTACAGACGAAAGCTGCCCTACTGAGCTAGCCAGGCGCTTCTCGTAGGCTTGCCAGCCCAGTTTCTTCACCGCCGCCTGGATGCAATCAGTATCTATATAACGGCTGTTACGCATAAATGCAGCGACCAGAACCATATCGCAGAGAACATTGATCAGGCGGGGAATGCCACCCGTATAGCGCATGATCAGCGGCAGGGTATCTTCAGGGAATAATACCGTATGCTCACCACCCGCAATCCACATGCGGTATTCAAGATAGTGATCCAGTTCTTTCTCAGTCAGCGGCTGCAGTCGGCAACTCAGGCGAACCTGTTGCGAGAGAGCATCTTTGCGCTGCGCATTCAGTAACTGGTCCAGTTCGGGACTACCGGTCAGGATCACGTTGATCAGTTTGCGGCCAAATTTTTCCAGGCTGGCCAGCATCCGAATCTCTTCCAGTACCTGATGTTGCAACAGCTGGGCTTCATCCACTACCAGCAAAACTTTCTGACCGGCAAAATGCTGTTTGTTGACAAACCGATACAAAGTATCAATCAGCGTTGCCTTATGATAATCCTCAGGCTGCAGATCAAACTGCCGGCAAAGCACAAGAAAAAACTCGTTGCTGGTCAATTGCGATTGTCTGACACGCGCCACCACCACATCGGTCTTGCACTCAGCCAGAACCTGTTCCAGCACCAGAGACTTGCCGACCCCGGCTTCACCGGTCATGACACCAATGCCGTCCCCTGTATGTAATAGATAATTCAGATAGGCAATGGCGCGAGCGTGACTCTCGCCCATGAAAAAATAACGGCTATCTGCCGTCAGGCGAAAAGGGTAATCATCCAGCTGAAAAAACTTTCGATACATCCTGGAACCTCATCCTGAATTCCTGTTATTCCCCCTAACAGGTAATAACCACTGCCGGCCTAAATAGGCGTTCCAAATACCAGTACACTTTCGGGTTTACACGTTCGTGGTGATTCGGGTTTCCACGTTCGTGGTGAGCCTGTCGAACCATGAACGTGGAAACACTGTAAATAAAGTGCTTAATATGTTTGTCCTTCGAC
>UOFZ01000148.1_pt1 | contig 14918 bp, 10 predicted proteins | sample 1989551 | NCBI WGS metagenome assembly UOFZ01 (sample SAMEA4712198, study PRJEB27164) | hydrothermal vent metagenome | biome: marine basaltic hydrothermal vent biome; feature: marine hydrothermal vent; material: mineral | place: Pacific Ocean | collected 2011-06-14/2011-07-23 | depth 1691 m
TAATCGTGACAGATATAATTATAAATATAATTGCAAAAACAAGGTAATTATTATGCAAGTATTACATTTATTATTTCTTGCACGATTTTAATTCCGTTATTGATTAAAATGCCCGAGTGTATCTTTTAGCCATAACCAGGCTTTCACAACCCATCCCTCACCACTAGCCACTAATATTCCGCCACAGGCTCAGCAAACCAAAACCGATAATCAAGCCACCCGCAAGCCGGCGCAGCCAGCTGCGCTGCACCAACGTCCGCAGGGCCAGCGCAAAAGCGCCCATCGCCAACAGGTTGGGCAACGTACCCAGACCAAAACTCAACAACAGCCCGCCACCCTGCCATGGACTGCCGCTGGCTACGGCCCAGATCAGCACGCTGTAAACCAGGCCGCAGGGCAGCCAGCCCCAGAGCAAGCCCAGCACAAAGGCCTGAGAGACTGAACGTACCGGCAGCACACGACGCCCCAGCGGTTCGATGCGCCGCCAGAACCAGCCTCCGGCCTGTTCCACTTTGGCCAGCCCACGCCACCAGCCCGCAATATACAAACCCAGAGCCAGCATGAACAAGCCCGCCACAAACTGCAGTCCCTGCTGCCACAAATGTACGTCAAACCAGCGTCCCGCCAGCCAGCTAACGCCTCCCATCAAGGCGCCAGCCAGGGTATAACTGCTGATGCGGGCAATATTGTACGCCAGCAGGTAGGACCAGGGCACACGACCATTTTCCGGCGACACGCCAAAACACAGGGCACTCACAATGCCACCACACATGGTGACACAGTGCACCCCGCCGAGCAGACCCACGAGGAAGGCAGAAAAATAAGTGAAGTCTGAAGCAAACATCATTAAGTAACGAGTACCTGATGGCTAGTTCCTAAATAAGTGTTCCTAATTCCTGTCCACTACAGAGCTTTACGTTCGTGGTGAGCCCTTCGGCTTCACTCAGGAGAGCCTTGTCGAACCATGAACGTAAAGCCTGAAATAGCCATGTTTAAAACTATTCACCCTTCGACAGGCTCAGGGCGAACGGTTTTGACTGGGACAGAAATCAGGAACCGCTATTTAGTTCCTGGTTTCTGGCAATTGTCCCTGTTTCATAAGATACAGCACCAGCAAAATTGCGGGAATGCCGGTGATAGCCGAATAGATAAAGAAAAACACATAGCCCTGCGCATCCACCACCATGCCGGAAAACCCCGCCAGAATTTTGGGCAGCAGGGTCATCAGGGAGCTGAACAAAGCGTACTGGGTGGCGGTATAGGCGCTATTGGTAAGACTGGACAGATAGGCAATAAATGCCGACGTGGCCAGACCTCCACTGAGGTTGTCGGCGCTAATTACCAGCGTCAACATGAATAAATTATGGCCCATGCCCGCAAGCATGGCAAACAGCAGGTTGGTGGCGGCAGCCAATACGGCTCCCAGCAACAGGGGCCGCATGATACCGAAACGCGCCACCAGAATACCGCCAAACATCGCCCCCGCAATGGTCATAAAAAAACCAAAAAACTTGCTGATATTGGCGATTTCAATCTTGCTGAAACCCATGTCCAGATAAAAGGGCATGGCCATGACGCCCATGGTAATGTCGCTAATACGAAAAACGCCGATAAACAGCAAAATAAATAATGCCAGCACCCCGTTGCGCTGAAAAAAATCCGTGAACGGACACACCACCGCGCCGATAAACCAGGCCGTGAAGCGACGCCAGACACCCACTATATGCGCAGAATTTTCCAGATAACGAATCACCCGTTCTTCCTGTGCATAAGGCTGTGTATCGTGTCGGACATCCGGTTCCCGGACGATGAGTACCGTCACCACGCCCACCAGCATACAGGCAGCCATGCTTTGATAGGCCGATGACCAGTCCCAGAAATCCGCGATATAAAAAGCACCCGCGCCCGCGACCAACAGGCCCAGCCGGTATCCGCCGATATACATGGCCGCCATGGCCGCCTGAAATTTCGGCTCGACAGATTCAATTCGAAAGGCATCCAGCGCCACATCCTGGGTGGCCGACGAAAACGCCACCAACAGGGCAAACAGAGCTATTGCCTCGATGCTTTTTCCCGGATGAGTCCCCGCCATGCCCAGCAAGCCGATAATGATTCCGCATTGCGCCAGCAACATCCAGCTGCGCCGTCGGCCCAGCCAGCGATCCAGCAGGGGCAGAGGCAGCCTGTCCACCACCGGCGCCCAAAAAACCTTGATGGAATAGGTGATCCCCACCCAGCTGAAAAAACCAATGGCCGAACGCGTCAGACCACTTTCGGTCAACCAGGCCGAGAGGGTACTGAACACCAGTAAAAAAGGCAGGCCTGCGGCAAAACCCAGAAACAGCATGCTCAGCACCTGCGGCTGGCGATAGACCCGAACAGCTTCGCGCCAGCTCATCTGGGCTTTAAACAGCTTGAAGGAAGACATATAGACTAAAAAAGATCCTGTGCTTTTTGCGTGACAATTGATAACGTAGCATATCACCATCATCTAACTGCTTTTATAAAAATCCATGCGCAAACGCCACCGCCTTATACTTATTGCCCTGCTTGCAATCGGCGCGTTGATCGCCTTTGCCAGCTATCTCAATCGTCCCCAGGCAGTGGCGGTAATCATCCAGACTGTGGGCAAGGGCGAAGTATTGTCCAGCGTCGCCAATACCCGTGCCGGCACCCTCAAGGCCTGCCGTCGTGCGCGCCTGTCTCCCTCGATAGGCGGGCAAATCGAGCACCTTCCCGTAAGCGAAGGCGAGCGCGTCAAGCGTGGCGATGTGCTGCTGGAAATCTGGAACGATGATCTCAGCGCCCAGACAAAACTTGCGCGGCGTGAGGCAAGAGCCGCCGCCTCACGCGCGCGCGAAGCCTGTGTGATTGCCGAGGTGAGTACACGTGAAGCCAAACGACAACGGCATTTACTCGTAAAAGGCCTGGCTTCCGAGGAAACCGTTGATAAAGCTGAGGGGGACGCCAGCGCCCGCCAAGCGGCCTGTGACGCGGCCAATACTTCGATAGAAGTCAGTCAGGCGCGCATCGACGTGGCCGATGCCGCCCTCGCCCGCACCCGCCTGCTGGCGCCTTTCGATGGCACGGTGGCCGAAGTCAACGGCGAATTGGGAGAGTACCTTACGCCTTCCCCTGTGGGGGTCGCCACCGTACCGGCGATTGATCTGATCGACTACACCTGCCTGTATGTGTCCGCTCCCATCGATGAAGTAGACGCGCCGCAAATCAGAACCGGCATGAGCGCCAACATATCACTCGACGCCTTCCCCAACACCCGTTTCAAAGGGATCATTCGCCGGGTCGCGGCCTATGTCCTGGAACGTGAAAAACAGGCCCGCACCGTAGAAGTCGAAGTGGATTTCCGCCGTCCGGCAGATACGAAAAATATGCTGCCCGGCTACAGCGCCGATGTGGAAGTGATTCTCAAACGCCATGAAAAAACCCTGCGCATTCCCACCGAGGCGCTGATGGAAGGCAAGCATGTCTTTGTTCTGCACGATGACAACACCATCGAGAAACGTAAAATCAAAACCGGTATGCACAACTGGAGTTACACCGAAGTGCTGTCCGGCCTTAAGGCCGGTGATCGCATCGTCATTTCAGTGGAGCGCGAAGGGCTGAAAAATGGCGTCCTTGTTAAACCCGAATAAATCATGATCGAACTGCAACATATTCAGCGTGATTTTCAGGTCGGCGATCAAACCGTACACGCACTGGATGATATCAATCTCGATATCGCCGCAGGTGACTATGTTTCCATCATGGGACCCTCCGGTTCCGGCAAGTCCACCCTGCTGAATCTGCTGGGCCTGCTCGATCGCGCCAGTTCCGGACGATATCTCCTTAACGACCGCGATGTCACGACCCTCAGCGATGACCAGCAGGCCAGCGCCCGTAATCGTTATATCGGTTTTGTGTTTCAGGCCTTTCATCTGGTACCGCGGCTCACCGCTTTCGAGAATGTGGAACTGCCGCTGGTGCTGGCCGGCATCCCGCCCGAACAACGCCGGCCCCGGGTCGAGCAGGCGCTGGCCGATCTGGGTTTAACTGACCGCAGCCATCATAAACCGGATCAACTCTCCGGCGGCCAACGCCAGCGCGTCGCCATTGCCCGCGCCACCGTCACCGAACCCACGATGCTGCTGGCTGACGAACCCACCGGCAACCTGGATCAGAAATCCGGACAGGATGTGATCCGCATCCTTGAAGATCTTAACCAGCGGGGCATTACCCTTGTCGTCGTCACCCACGATGCCACCATCGGCCAGCGCGCCCGGCGGCAGATCCACATGCTCGACGGGCGCATCGACAATAGCTGAATAACCCCTGCTGGAAAAAAAATAATCTTCACTGCGTTTATACTAAGATACTTAGCTCAGGCTTGAACGCCTGCCAATGGAAAAACAACATGCCGATCCAAACCAGTGATATCGCACACTTCGCCTGGCGCGCGCTAAAAGGTTATCCGGCGCGCACCCTGCTGATGCTGCTGGCGATGGCCATTGGCGTGGCGGCGGTGATTATGCTCACGGCTCTGGGGGAAGGCGCGCGCCGTTATGTTACCAATGAGTTTTCTTCACTGGGCACCAACCTGATTATCGTTCTACCTGGTTACTCAGAAACGGCCGGTCTCAACCCTACCACCCTGATGGGGGAAACACCGCGCGATCTCACCCTTAACGATGCTCTGGCCCTGCTGCGCTCACAGCGGGTGCGGCGCATCGCACCCATCAATGTTGGTTCGGTCAATGCTCGCTACAAGGGACGCAGCCGCGAAGCCGTGATCATCGGCAGTAACCATGAACTGCTCGCCCTGCGCCACTGGAAAATGACACAGGGCCAGTTTCTGCCACAGACCGATCTGGACCGCGCCACCTCGGTCTGCGTGATTGGCAAAAAAATTCGAGAGGAACTGTTTGGCCCCGGACAGGTACTCGGTGAATGGCTGCGCCTGGGCGATCGTCGCTTCCGGGTCATCGGTGTGCTGGCTTCCGAAGGCCGTTCCATCGGTGTCGATGTGCAGGACACCATTCTGGTTCCAGTGGCCTCGGCTCAGCAACTGTTCAATACGGCCTCGCTGTTTCGCATCCTCATCGAAGCCCGCAGCCGGGCCGCGATTGAACCGGTCAAGCAGTTTGTCATCGACACCTTGAAGGCTCGCCATCAAGGCAAACGGGACGTAACTGTCATCACCCAGGATGCGGTGCTGGCCACTTTTGATCGTATCCTCGGCGCGCTCACCTACGCCGTGGGCGGCATCGCCGCTATCAGCCTGGCCGTAGCCGGGATCCTGATCATGAACGTGATGCTGGTCGCCGTCTCCCAGCGCACCGCCGAAATCGGTCTACTCAAAGCCCTGGGGGCCACGCCCCGGCAAATCATCGTTCTGATTATTTCCGAAGCCATCCTGCTCTCGGCCCTCGGCGCTGGCATCGGCCTGCTGTTGGGTGAACTGGGCAACGCCGTCCTTCGTTACGCCTTTCCCAGTCTGCCCGCCTATGCCCCAATCTGGGCGATAACAAGCTCACTGACTGTGGCGCTGTGCGCCGGGTTACTGTTTTCACTGTTACCTGCACGTCGTGCCGCCCGCCTGGATCCGGTGCTGGCACTATCGGGACGCTGAAATCAGGCCCACAGACCATGCTTAGCCGCGACTATTTCAACCTCACCCTCCGTTCCCTCAGTGACCATCGCCTGCGCAGTTTTCTCACCGCCCTGGGCATTGCCGTAGGCATTGCTGCGGTGGTGCTACTGACCTCCATCGGCGAGGGCATCCATCGTTTTGTCCTGGCTGAATTTACCCAGTTCGGCACCAACCTGGTCGCCATCAACCCCGGTCGCGCCACCACCAGCGGCGCCAGCATGGGTATGTTTGGCAGCGAACGGCCCCTGAGCATCGAGGATGCCGAAGCGCTGGAACGCCTGCCCTATGCTCGCGCCGTGGTACCCTTTGTACAGGGCAACGCCGAGGTGGAAGCCGGCAACCGGCGGCGGCGCACGTCGGTCTACGGTGTCGGTCCGGCCATGCCCGAAGCTTTCAGCATGACGGTTAAATCCGGTCGCTTCCTGCCCGCCGATGATCCTGTGACACCCCGCGCCTTTGCCGTACTCGGCAGCAAGCTGCGCAAGGAGCTGTTCGCTGACAGCAATCCTCTGGGGCAGCGTATTACCATTGGCGGCAGCCGCTATCGCGTGATTGGCGTGATGGAGCCCAAGGGTACGGTGCTGGGTTTTGATCTGGACGATACGGTTTACATTCCCGCAGCCCGCAGTATGGCCCTGTTCAATCGTGACAGTCTGTTTGAAATCGATGTGCTGTATGAAGAAAACACACCTGTAGACAAGGTAGTAAAGGGCATCCAGCGCATACTTGAGGCCCGTCATGGCAGCAACGACGTGACCATCACCACCCAGCAACAGATGCTGGATGTGCTGGGGTCGGTGCTCAATGTGCTGACTTTCGCAGTTGCCGCCATCGGCGGCATCTCCCTGCTGGTGGGTGCAATCGGCATCATCACCATCATGACCATTGCAGTCAATGAACGCACCCGTGAAATCGGTCTGCTGCGCGCCCTCGGCGCCAGCCGCAGCCAGATACTCGGCCTGTTTCTCGGCGAAGCCACCATTCTCGCCGCTATCGGCGGCTTCAGCGGACTGCTCTTCGGGCTGGCTAGCGCGCAGTTGCTGAACCTGCTCCTGCCTGCCCTGCCGGTACACACGCCCTGGCTCTATGTATTGCTGGCGGAAATCAGTGCCATTCTCATCGGCCTGCTCGCCGGTGTTCTGCCTGCCCGCCGCGCCGCCCGGCTGGATCCGATTGAAGCCCTGCGCACCGAATAACCCCCGGGCCAATGCGTCTAACCTGGATAAATCACAAGATAAGTATCTTCACGAAATCATGTTCTACAAAATGCGTAGAAAACGATTTCTAAGGTACTAATACCTGATTAAAGTATTTTCCTTTGCAAGCCGATAAAAACTTCACCAAGGTAGGTTTCTTGCAAGCCTGTCTTTATCCTATTTCCAGTAGCGCCGTCATTAAAAAAACCGACGGCCCAGACGCTCAGTGAGTCGAGACATGAAGAAAAATCTGCCTGTAACCAATAATGAAAAAACCTTTGCCGATGACGCCAACCTCCTCTCCACTACCAACCTGAAAGGCACCATCACCTATGTCAATCCTGACTTCATCGCTATCAGTGGCTTTGACAAAGACGAACTAATCGGTAAAAACCACAATGTGGTGCGCCATCCTGACATGCCGCCTGCGGCCTTTGAAGATCTCTGGAAAACCATAAAATCTGGCCAGTCCTGGATGGGTATTGTCAAGAACCGCTGCAAAAACGGGGATTACTACTGGGTTAACGCTTATGTCACCCCGATTATGAAAAACGGTGAAATCTGCGAATACCAGTCGGTTCGCAGCAAGGCCCATCCTGATGAAATCCGGCGTGCGGAAAAACTCTATGCCCGTATCAATGCTGGGAAACCACCTCGCTGGCTCAAGCACCCGCCATTTAAATTCCGTTATAAACTGGTACTCACCTTTCTGCTGCTGCAACTGGCTACCCTTAGCATCCCCGTCATTAACGGCAACCTAAGTCCCTTGCTGGCGCTGCTCAGCCTGTTACCCGGTTTTGCCATTATGCCGATCTTTTATTACCGGGAAGTTCTTCCGCTGTGCAAGATTTTCACGAAAACCAGGACCATTTTTGATAATCCCCTTGCCCGGCATATCTTTACCGGTCGTCATGATGAGGCCGGGCAGGTGATGCTGGTAATGAAATATCTGGAGACAGAAACCGGCGGCATTGTCGGTCGCATCGCCGACAGTTCCAGTGACATTTCCCAGTATGCAGACAAGCTCATCCACTCTATCGAATTAAACAAGGACAGCATCAATAACCAGCATTCAGAAACTGAGCAGGTCGCCACGGCAGTAACGGAAATGTCGGCCAGTATTCAGGAGGTGGCGGCCAACGCCCAGCTCACTGCAGAATCCGCCAAACAGGCCAATACCGAAACCAGCAACAGTAAACAGGTGGTCAACCGCACCATGGAAGCTATTCATAGCCTTGCCCAGGATGTCGAACAGGCCAGCGAGGTCATCCAGGAACTAAACAAAGACAGCGAGAAAATCAGCAATGTAGTCAATGTCATCAGTGACATCGCCGAGCAAACCAACCTGCTGGCTCTCAACGCGGCCATCGAGGCCGCCCGCGCCGGCGATCAGGGCCGCGGCTTCGCCGTGGTCGCCGATGAAGTGCGCACCCTGGCCAACCGCACGCATGACTCCACCCGCGAGATTCAGGACATGATCGAGCATTTGCAAAGTGGCACCGGCAAAGCTGTTGAAGTTATGGATAAAAGCCGCAGTCAGGCAGACAATAGCGTCGAACGCGGCAAGGAAGCCGTCACCTCACTGGACGCCATTACCGATGCGGTGGCCACTATCAATGACATGAGCGCGCAGATTGCCTCTGCTGTAGATGAGCAGAATGCCGTTGCCCAGGAAGTCAACCAGAATATCGTCAACATTCAGCAGACTTCGGAAATCAGCGTTGAGGGCATTCGCAGCAGCGAGGAAGCCAGTACGGCTATGGCCCACGAGGCACAGGATATGAAGATGCTGGCGGCACAGTTCTGGGATAAACGCCGAACCTGAATAACCAACTCAGCATTCGGCCAGCAGGCGCTCAATCATGCCCTCGGCCTGTGCCGCATAGCCGCCACCAAACAGGTTAAAGTGGTTGAGGATATGATAAAGATTGTAAAGCGTCCTGCGTACAGCATAACCTGTATCCAGCGGCCAGGCTTCTTCATAAGCGGCGTAAAAATCTGCCGGGAAACCGCCAAACAGTTCACTCATGGCGATATCCGTTTCCCGATCGCCGTAATACACCGCCGGATCGAAAATCACGGCCTCCCCCATGCGGGTAAAAGCATAGTTGCCGGACCACAGATCACCATGTAACAACGAGGCTACAGGCTGATAGTCGCTAAACAGGCAGTCAAAACCCTGCAACAGCTTTTGGCCCTTATCAAGCAGGCTGTGAGCGGCACCGTTTTTAGCCGCCAGCTGCAATTGAAACCCCAGTCGCCGTTCGCGCCAGAACTCAATCCAGCCAGCATTGGGTGTGTTAATTTGTGTGGTGGAGCCAATGGTGTTGTCACAATGCCAGCCAAACTGTTGCCGGGTGTAGTGATGCATTTGCGCCAACTGTCGAGCGAAGGCCGCCATCGACCCCGCGCCCCCCAGCGACAGATCTTCCAGCACTAAAAACGCCTGCCCTGCGGCCATGCCACTGCATACCGGGGCGGGAACCCTGATCGCATCTGCCTGTGCCAGCTCCTGCAGGCCCATCACTTCGGCTTCAAACATGGGCAGGGAATCCGCCTGGTTGAGTTTGACAAAATAGCTCTTGCCTCGCTCTCCCTTCAATCGGTAGGCCTGGTTGATGCAACCTCCCGCCATCGCCTGCCGGGTTTCCAGTTCAAACTGCTCGCCATTGGTGGCTGAAATCCGTAACGCAATCTGTTGCCATAACGCCATACCTGATCTACCTCAAAAATAAATGACTCAATATCGGAAGCAGCAACGTCCAGCTGCTATTTTTATACTACAGGCCACCGAATAATGAATCCTCTCATGTCTAACGCATTGAATGAACTGAACATCCTGCAACAACTTGCCTCGGCCCTGGCGCTGGGTCTGCTAATCGGCCTGGAACGCGGCTGGCACACGCGCAAACAGGACGAAGGTGAACGGGTTGCCGGGCTGCGCACCTATGCTCTGATCAGTCTGCTCGGAGGGATCTGGGCGCTGCTCGCGCAGCAAATCGATATGCTCTTGATCGGTTTCGGTTTTATCGGCCTGGTGCTGGTCGCCATTGCCGCCTATTACCAGCGCATCCGGGAACAGGATGACATCGGTATTACCAGCATTATCGCCATTCTGCTGACCTTCCTGCTCGGCGCCCTGTGTTCGCTCGGGCAGGCCCGCATTGCCGCCCCCGTCGCGGTCGTCATCACGTTGCTGTTAAGCGTCAAACCCGTATTACACCAGTTTTTGCGCAAACTGGAACGCATCGAATTATACGCCGTACTGAAAATGTTGCTGATTTCCGTGGTCATCCTGCCGGTTTTGCCCAACCGCACGTTTGATCCCTGGGCAACGCTCAACCCCTACCAAATCTGGTGGATGGTGGTCCTGGTCGCCGCTATATCCTTTGTCGGCTACTTTGCCATGAAAATTACCGGCGCCCGCAAGGGTGTGCTGATCACCGGTATTTTCGGCGGACTGGCCTCATCCACCGCCGTCAGCCTGCATCTCTCACGTCTGGCGCATGAGCATCCCGCCTATACCAATGCCACGGCTGCCGGTATTCTCGCGGCCTGCGCCACCATGTTTCCACGCATGCTGATAATTACCTTTATATTTAACCCTCTGCTCGGTCGCCAACTGCTGCTGCCAGTCCTCCTGAGCGCCGCGCTGATCTATCTACTAGCCTTTGTATTCTGGCGCCAGTCGAAAAGCGATGATCCCGAATCCGGTCATCCGCGCCTGCGCAACCCCTTTCAGATTGTCAGCGCCCTGCAATTCGGCCTGTTTCTGGCCGTAATCATGCTGCTGTCCCGCGTGATGGTGCATTATTTTGGTAATTCCGGGATCTATCTGCTGGCCGGGGCATCCGGCATCGCCGATGTTGACGCCATTACGCTCTCGCTCACGCATATGAGCCTGCAACAACTGCCGCTGGATACGGCCGCCTATGCCATCCTGCTCGCAGCAGTCGTCAATAGCATCATTAAAACCGGCATCGCATTTTTTGCCGGTCACACCGCCCTGGGCTGGCGCATTACGGTCGGGCTACTGGCGCCACTGGCCCTCGCCCTGCTCATTCTTTGAATTAACGCAGGATTCGAAACAACCTGAATTATTTGTAACAATTCGGCTCCCCTGTTTAAATCACAGGTTAAATCCTGGAAAAAAATAATTAAAGATTCAGACTCTAAACCTTGATGCGTTATTCTTGCCGGGCTTTTTTAGCCGCCGAAAACACTATTTTTCAGCCGTTAGCATAAAAAAAGCACGGATGACAAGCCTGTTTCTGAATTTTTTTCTGTTGTTATGCACAGCGCCTACAGGAACAACAACTTAGCTGTCAAAAAACTGAAAGAAATGGGGTTACTCTGATAAAACAACGTAAGTTATTGTTAATTATATTATTTGGCATACGTACAAAAACTGCTCACTTTAACAATAGTGTAATAATCATCAGGTGTTGGGAGGTTTTACCCCACCTCATCCACAGAGTTATCCACAGTTTCTGTGGATAACGCAGGAAATCAATAACAGACAAAGACTTAAGGTGTTTATTCCAGAATGATTCGACAAAACTGCGCTAAGTTGCCCCTCTCCTTTTCTGTTTTAAGCCGGAATTTCACCCATTGATTAAATCTGCACCCAGCCTGATTCTGCGCATGGCCGTTCCCGGCCCGTTACGACGTATTTTCGATTACCTGCCACCTTCCGGCTGCACATCAGCACAGCTGCAACCCGGCATGCGCCTGCGGATACCATTCGGCCAGCGAGTCCTGGTGGGTGTGCTGCTGGAAGTGACCGATCACAGCGAACTGGCAATGCAAAAACTGCGTCGGGCCGAAGCGCTGCTGGACAGCCGGCCCATTCTGCCGCAAGAGCTACTGGCGCTGATGCACTGGGCCAGCCGTTATTACCAGCATTCCATTGGCGAGGTTATCCTCGGCAGTCTGCCCACCCTGCTGCGTCAGGGACAGGCCGCCCAGGCCACGACAGAAACCTGCTGGCAATTGAGTCCGGCAGGCCAGAAAATGGACCCGTGCAGCCTCCAGCGGGCACCGAAACAAGCCGCCCTGCTAGGAATCCTGCAACAATATCCCAGCGGACTGGATGCACAGTTACTCAACCAGCAGCAACAGAACTGGCGCCCGAGCATGGCCCGCCTGCAACAAAAAGGTTGGGTCACAACACATGAACGTGAATATGCTCTTACACCACCGGTAGAGGCCACCCCCTCGAAAACAGCCCCCCCCACGCTTAACCGGCACCAGCAGGCAGCAGTGGAGACCATCAGCGCCCGCCTGGATCGCTACCAGTGTTATTTGCTTAACGGCATCACCGGCAGCGGCAAAACCGAGGTTTATCTGCAGCTGATCAAGAAAGTCCTGGCTGCAGGTCGACAGGTACTGGTGCTAGCACCCGAAATCGGCCTCACCCCTCAGTTGATTCAGCGTTTCCACGAACGGCTAAGCGGACAACGCAACGGGCAGATTGCGCTGCTGCACTCGAGGCTGACCGATCAGGCACGCCTGGACAACTGGCTGGCCTGCGCGGCAGGCAAGGCCGGGGTGCTGATCGGCACCCGTTCAGCATTGTTCACGCCCATGCCAAATCTGGGCCTGATCATTCTTGATGAGGAACATGATCTGTCTTTCAAACAACAGGACAGCTTCCGTTACAACGCCCGCGACCTGGCCATCGTACGGGCCCAGAAAGCGGACATTCCCGTAATCCTGGGTTCAGCCACCCCTTCATTGGAAAGCCTGCACAACGTCGCTCAGCAACGCTCACAGATGCTGTTACTGCCCGAGCGGGCCGGCAATGCGCAACGTCCACAGTTACGCCTGCTCGATATTCGCCATCAGAAACTCGAACAGGGACTCAGTGCCCAGCTCCTGAGCCGCGTGCAGCACCATCTGGATGACGAAGGCCAGGTGCTGTTATTTATCAATCGCCGGGGTTATGCGCCCGTGCTTATGTGCCACGACTGCGGCTGGCACGCCCGCTGCCTGCGCTGTGATGCACACATGACGGTACATCACCGACAACAGCAATTGCGCTGTCATCATTGTGGTTCACAACGCCCGGTTAACCGGCACTGCCCGGACTGCAACAGCGATAGCCTGCATTTCATGGGCGCCGGAACCGAGCGCGTGGAAGACAGCCTGGCCGCACGCTTCCCCAATATCCGGGTCTTGCGCATCGACCGCGACAGCACCCGCCGCAAGGGCAGCCTCGATCAGAAGCTGGCAGAAATCCAGCGCGGTACTCCGATTATTCTAGTAGGCACTCAAATGCTGGCCAAGGGTCATCATTTTCCCAATGTCACCCTGGTCGGCATGCTCGATGCGGACTACGGCCTGTTCAGCGCGGACTTCCGCGCCAGCGAACGCATGGGACAACTGCTTTTACAGGTAGCCGGACGTGCGGGACGTGCCGAACGCACCGGTGAAGTCCTGATCCAGACGCACCAGCCAGACAACCCCTTGCTGCATTTTCTACTGCGCCACGACTACTCTGGCTTCTCCCGGACCTTGCTCCGGGAACGCGCCGAGGCACAATTGCCTCCTTATAGTCATCTCGCTCTATTACGCGCGGAAAGCCCCGAGGCCGAGGCTGCTATGCAATTTCTACAGCAGGCAAAACAACAGGCCGCCCGCATCCAGCCGCAACTGCTGGCCTTTGGCCCCCTGCCCGCACCGATGGAACGCCGCGCCGGACGCTTCCGCGCCCAGCTCCTGTTCCAGCATCATCACCGGGGAGAATTACAACAGTGGCTGGCACAACTCATGCCGCCACTGGAGAATATGAAAAGTGGGCGCAAGGTGCGCTGGTCGATCGACGTGGATCCGATGGAAATGTATTAACCGCTGAAAAACAGGCCGCATAGAATGCGCAGGCTGAGCCCCATCCATGACAGCTCTAGTCAGCCTGGGGGATGGGGTCCCAGCCAGATAGCCAGCCAGCAGCTTTGCGGGTTATCTTCCAGGGCGATTTTCAGACTCATGGTCAGGGGTACGGATAACAGCATCCCCACCGGGCCCAGCACCAGCCCCAGAAAATTAAAGACAGGAACACCACCAAGGTAGAGAGACCGATGCCCCGTCCAAGCAGGCGCGGCTCGACGAAGTTGCCAATGATGAAATTCACCAGCAAATAGACCAGGGCGGTGGCACCAGCGGCCCCCATACCCAACTGGATCAGAGCCAGCAGAATGGCTGGCACCGCAGCAATGATCGAACCGATGTTGGGGATAAAGTTGAGCAAAAAAGCAAGAAACCCCCAGAGTACAGGATAATCCACACCGATGAGCATCAGGGAAAATGCAACGATAACAGCCGTAGCCAGACTGACCAGCGACTTGATCGCAATGTAATGATTGACACCCGAAATAAAACGTCTGAAACGGGCCATGGATTTTTCGGTATCGCCGGTCATGGCGTGTAATTTGGCGGCAAAGCTGGAGCTTTCCAGCAGAATAAAGACCACGGTCAACAGGATCAAAAAAGTATTGCTCAGTACCTGGCCCAGCCCCCCCAGCAGGGCCTGCACTAACTGCATGGCCGCCGCCGGGTTGATAATATTTTCCAGGTTCAGACTGGCGGTATCCATACCCAGTTTCTGCAGAGTCGCCAACAGAGTCTGCGTCAAACCATGCAAACGATCCTGATACTGGGGCAGGGAACGGCTGAAATCACTGAGCGAGCTGCCAACAAACAGCGCGGTGAGAAAGAAGGCGATAACCAGACCGGTGATCACCACAAGCACCGCAAGGGCGGGCGGTACTTTGTGCCGGGTCAGCCAGGCCATGGGTGAACGGCAGGCCACGGCAATGAAAACCGACAGCAGAAAAGGCACCAGAATCGGCGTTATAGCTCGCATCCCGGCAATGATAACCACCAGCGCGGCAAGCGCCAGCAACAATAAGATCAAGGATTGTTTTTGCCCATCGCCGGGCAGGATCTCCGACATTTCCATCTCCAGCCATGTGATCAAGCTGGAGTGTAACTGATGCGGAAGTATGAAAGCCACGAGCAACCGGAAAATGTGACTGCACAGGATGCTGATAAGCGCATACGCAGATTGTGAAGAG
>UOFZ01000151.1_pt1 | contig 14204 bp, 28 predicted proteins | sample 1989551 | NCBI WGS metagenome assembly UOFZ01 (sample SAMEA4712198, study PRJEB27164) | hydrothermal vent metagenome | biome: marine basaltic hydrothermal vent biome; feature: marine hydrothermal vent; material: mineral | place: Pacific Ocean | collected 2011-06-14/2011-07-23 | depth 1691 m
GCTTGCGTTTTGCGATTCGTGAAGGTGGTCGCACCGTGGGTGCCGGCGTAGTATCCAAAGTTATCGAGTAACGAGAACCCAGGTATGAGTGATGGGGTTTTCCTCGCCACTCGCCACTCGTCACTTGAATTTAAAGGTAAAGTAAATGAGCAAGAATCAGAATATCCGTATACGTCTCAAGGCCTTTGATCATCGTCTGATCGATCAGTCTGCCCGTGAGATCGTGGAAACAGCAAAGCGCACCGGCGCACAGGTCAAAGGGCCTATTCCCCTGCCGACCAAGAAAGAGCGCTTTACTGTGCTGATTTCTCCGCATGTGAACAAGGATGCGCGCGATCAGTATGAGCTGCGTACGCATAAACGACTGATGGATATTGTTGATCCAACAGATAAAACGGTAGATGCCCTGATGAAGCTGGATCTGGCAGCAGGCGTTGATGTTCAAATTCAGCTGCAATAAGCAGGGCTGAAATTGAATTGCAGGCGTTTAACCGGGAACGGGAGTTAAGAAAATGACGATTGGTGTAGTGGGTCGCAAAATTGGAATGACACGGGTTTTTACAGACGAGGGAGTTTCCCTGCCTGTAACCGTCATCGAAGTTGAGCCGAACAAGGTGACTCAGGTAAAAACAGGTGAGACGGATGGCTATCGCGCCGTGCAGGTAACAACCGGCAGCCGCAAAGCCAAACGGGTGACAAAACCCATGGCCGGGCATTTTGCCAAGGCTGGGGTTGAAGCCGGACGTGGTCTCTGGGAATTCCGACTGGCTGAGGGTGAAGGCGAGGATCTTGAGCTTAAGTCCGAGATCAAGGTTGATATATTTGCAGCCGGCCAGAAAGTGGATGTCACCGGAACCAGCATTGGTAAGGGTTTTGCCGGTGGTGTTAAACGTCACCATTTCGCCATGCAGGACGCCACCCACGGTAACTCGTTGTCGCATCGTGCGCCGGGTTCCATCGGCCAGTGTCAAACACCCGGTCGTGTGTTCAAGGGCAAGAAAATGGCCGGTCACATGGGTTCGGTGAAACGTACCAGCCAGAATCTCGAAGTGGTACGTGTTGACGGCGAACGGAACCTGCTGCTGGTTAAAGGCGCGGTTCCCGGCAGTAAGGGCGGCAACGTGATTGTTCGTCCTGCGGTCAAGGTATAAGAGGATAACGACGATGGAATTAGCATTAACGACAGCAACCGGTAAGACTTCAAAGAAAACTGTCGATCTTCCCGAAGCCATTTTTGCCGCCGAGTTTAATGAAGATCTGGTGCATCAGGCAGTGACTTCCTACCTTGCCGGTGGGCGTTCCGGTACCCGGGCGCAGAAAACGCGCTCCGAAGTACGTGGTGGTGGTAAAAAACCATGGCGACAAAAGGGGACAGGGCGCGCACGTTCTGGTACAATTCGCAGCCCGATTTGGCGCAGTGGTGGTGTAACCTTCGCAGCCAAACATCAGGACTTTTCGAAAAAGCTGAATAAGAAAATGTATCGCGCGGCGATGCGTTCAATTTTTTCTGAGTTATTGCGCAATGAGCGCTTGCTTGTGATTGACGATTTCAATATGGAAGCGCCAAAAACAAAAGAGCTGTCAGCAAAGCTGGATGCCCTGGGTGTGGAAAAAGTGCTGCTGATTACGCACGATCTGAACGAAGCGCTGTTTTTGTCTGCGCGGAACTTGTTCAAGGTTGGAATATGCGAAGTGGGTTATATCGACCCGGTCAGCCTGGTGCGCTTTGATAAGGTGCTGATGACAGTATCTGCGATCAAGAAGCTTGAGGAGTCACTGGTATGAGTCAGGAACGTTTGATGAATGTGTTGCTGGGGCCGCATGTCTCGGAAAAAAGCAGCGTTGTTGCCGATAAGCACAACCAGGTTGTATTCAAGGTTGTTACGGATGCCAGTAAAGCCGAAATCAGGCAGGCAGTAAAATTAATGTTTGAAGTTGATGTTGAGTCGGTACAGGTTGCCAATGTAAAAGGCAAGACCAAGCGTACACAGCGTGGCGCTGGTCGTCGTAAAGACTGGAAAAAAGCCTATATCCGCCTGAAAGAAGGCCAGGATATTAACTTTGTTGGTGCAGAATAAAGGTTACGGGAAAAGTAAAGATGGCAATCGTTAAATCAAAACCGACTTCTGCGGGGCGCCGCTTTGTAGTCAAGGTCGTTAATCCCGAACTGCACAAGGGTGAACCCTATGCGCCGTTATTGGAGAAAAAATCCAAAAGTGGTGGGCGTAATAACCGGGGTCGGATTACCACGCGCCATAAAGGCGGTGGCCATAAGCAGCATTATCGGATTATCGATTTCAAGCGCAACAAGGATTCTATTCCCTGTACGGTAGAACGTCTGGAGTATGATCCAAACCGCAGCCCGTTTATTGCGTTGCTGTTGTTTGCCGATGGTGAGCGCCGTTATATTCTTGCGCCGCAGGGGGTCAAGGTTGGCGATAGCCTGGTTTCCGGTCCGGATGCACCTATCAAGGTGGGCAATTGTTTGCCGTTGCGTAATATACCCGTAGGCACAATCGTTCACGCGGTTGAATTGAAACCTGGTAAGGGTGCGCAAATGGCGCGTAGTGCAGGTACTTCAGTGCAGCTTATTGCGCGCGAAGGTTCGCATGCTACTTTGCGTTTGCGTTCAGGTGAAATGCGCAAGGTACTGGCAGATTGCCGCGCCACGATTGGTACGGTAAGCAATTCCGAACACAACCTGCGTAAGCTGGGTAAAGCCGGTGCAACCCGCTGGCGCGGTGTGCGTCCAACCGTTCGTGGTGTTGCCATGAACCCGGTTGATCATCCGCACGGTGGTGGTGAAGGTCGTACTTCGGGTGGTCGTCATCCGGTTACGCCATGGGGTGTACCGACCAAGGGTTACAAGACCCGCAAAAACAAACGTACCGACAATATGATCGTACGTCGCCGTAACAAAAAATAATTTTATTTGAATTAACCGACAGCGAGTAAATAACAGTGCCACGTTCAATCAGAAAAGGCCCATTTATTGATTTGCACCTTGTAAAAAAGGTGAAGGCCGCAATTGACGCCAACTCAAAAAGACCGATCAAGACATGGTCTCGTCGTTCGATGATCATTCCTGACATGATCGGTCTGACCATCGCGGTGCACAATGGAAGACAGCATGTGCCAGTGTTGATTTCCGAGAACATGATTGGTCACAAGCTGGGCGAATTTGCTCCCACTCGTACTTATCGTGGTCACATCGCTGACAAGAAATCGAGGTAAGGAAGAGAATGGAAGTTGCAGCTAAATTGAGACATGCGCGGATTTCCGCACAGAAAAGTCGTCTTGTCGCCGACCAGATTCGCGGTCTTCCCGTTGAAGAAGCGTTACAGACGCTGACCTTCAGTCCAAAAAAGGCCGCTGCGATTATCAAGAAAATACTGGAGTCAGCAATAGCGAATGCCGAGCATAATGAAGGCGCCGATATTGATGAGCTAAGGGTTGAGCGTATCTTCGTTGATGAAGGGCCGACTCTGAAGCGCTGGAGAGCCCGCGCTAAAGGTTCAGTTAACCATATTTTTAAACGTACGAGTCACATTACCGTGACCGTTGCGGAAAAATAAGAGAGCGATTATGGGTCAGAAAGTACATCCTACAGGTATTCGTCTTGGCATTGTCAAGGATTGGACTTCCAAGTGGTACGCTAATTCCAAAGACTACCCGGACATGTTGAATGCCGATCTTGAAGCTCGCGCCTTTATTAAAAAGAAGCTTGCGCATGCATCGGTGAGCCGCATTCAGATTGAGCGCACCGCCGGTAATGCCAGCATTGCCATTCACACCGCACGTCCCGGGCTGGTGATTGGCAAAAAAGGTGAAGATATTGAACGCCTGCGTAAAGAAGTCAGCGCAATGATGGGCTTGGCACATGTGCGTATGAATATTGAAGAAATTCGCAAGCCGGAGCTTGATGCAACCCTGGTTGCAGAGAGTGTTGCGCAGCAGCTGGAGCGTCGAATCATGTTTCGCCGCGCGATGAAGCGGGCAGTGCAGAACAGTATGCGCCTGGGTGCGCAGGGGATTCGTATTAATGTCGCCGGACGTCTGAATGGCGCAGAAATTGCGCGTACAGAATGGTATCGTGAAGGTCGTGTGCCTTTGCATACCCTGCGTGCGGATGTTGATTATGGTGTTGCCGAAGCAAAGACAACTTACGGCATCATTGGTGTGAAGGTCTGGATCTTCAAGGGTGAAGTTATCGGTGCGAAAGAAGAAGCCGAAACTGAATCTGCGAAGGCTGCCGCCGGTTAATTTGGAGTTTAAAGCATGCTGCAGCCAAAACGTACAAAATTTCGTAAACAGCAAAAAGGTCGCAACCGTGGTCTGGCCAACCGTGCCAACAAGGTAAGTTTCGGTGAGTTTGGTCTGAAATCAACCGGTCGTGGAAGAATTACTGCGCGTCAGATTGAAGCCGCTCGGCGAGCGATGACTCGTCATATCAAACGCGGTGGCAAGATCTGGATTCGTATTTTCCCGGACAAGCCAATTTCCAAGAAGCCTCTGGAAGTTCGCCAGGGTAAGGGCAAGGGCAATGTTGAATACTGGGTGGCCCAGATTCAGCCTGGTCGTATGCTTTATGAAATGGAAGGTGTGACCGAAGAAATCGCACGCGAAGCCTTCCGCTTGGCAGCCGCCAAGTTGCCGATTAAAACTATTTTTGTTAGCCGGACGGTGCTCTAATGAATGCGACAGAATTACGTGGGAAAACAGCAGACGAACTTAATGCGGAATTGCTGAATTTGACGCGTGAGCAGTTTAATCTGCGGATGCAAAAAGCAACCGGACAGATGGCTCGCCCGCATCAGATGAAAGCTGTGCGCCGCAGTATCGCACGCCTTAAAACCGTCCTGAACGAAAAAACAGGTAAAGCAGAATGAGTGAAGAAGCAAAAGTTCAGCGCACAGTAACTGGTCGCGTTGTCAGTAATAAAATGGAAAAGTCGATTACTGTGCTGGTTGAACGCAAGGTCAAGCATCCTGTCTACGGTAAATATGTCAAGCGTTCAAGCAAGTTGTTTGCGCATGATGCAGAGAATGCATGTAATGAAGGTGATCTGGTCATAGTCAGTTCCTGTCGTCCACTTTCCAAAAACAAGTGCTGGAAGCTGGAAACGATAGTTGAAAAGGCACCGATTATTTAAGCCTACTGGCACTTAATAGATAAACTTACAGGATTTAGCGGAGTCACTCATGATCCAGATGCAAACAACACTCGAAGTTGCCGATAATAGTGGTGCACGTCGAGTGCAGTGTATAAAAGTATTAGGCGGTTCAAAACGCCGTTATGCAAGAATAGGCGATGTGATCAAGGTTAGCGTTAAGGAAGCTATTCCGCGTGGTAAGGCAAAGAAGGGTGAAGTCTTCAATGCCGTGGTTGTGCGTACCCGAAAAGGTGTGCGCCGTCCGAACGGATCGGTTATTCGTTTTGACAGCAATGCGGCGGTTTTGCTGAACGCCCAGTTGCAGCCTATTGGCACGCGCATTTTTGGACCTGTTACGCGTGAACTGCGTACCGAAAATTTTATGAAAATTATCTCACTGGCACCAGAAGTACTCTGAGTAAACGCTGCTGAGAATAGTTTGATACAAGGTAAAGAAGGTCATGAACAAGATAAAAAAAGGTGATGACGTCATTGTTATCGCAGGCAAGGACAAGGGTAAGCGCGGCACGGTAACCCGTGTAGTAACAGATAGCGCCCGGGTGTTTGTTGAAAATGTAAATGTAGTCAAAAAACACCAGAAGCCGAATCCTGCTGCGGGTGTCCCTGGCGGAATCATCGAGAAGGAAATGCCGCTGGATGTTTCGAACATAGCAATTTTCAATCCTGCAACAGGTAAAGCTGATCGGCTTGGTTTCAAGTTCCTTGAAGATGGCCGTAAAGTGCGTTTTTTCAAGTCGAACGGTGAAGTGCTGGACGTTTGATAAAATATTATACCAATTTTATATTGGAACAGATTACTCAGGTTATAGATGATGGCACGCTTGCAAGGTTTTTATAAAGATACGGTGGTCGACAAACTGAAACAGCAGTTTGCGTACAAAAGTGTAATGGAAGTTCCCCGCATTACCAAGATCACTCTTAATATGGGTGTTGGTGAGGCGCTGACCGACAAAAAAGTACTCGAACATGCGGTTTCGGATATGGCCACTATTGCGGGTCAGAAACCGATTATTACCAAGGCACGTAAATCGATTGCCGGTTTCAAGGTGCGCGAGGACTGGCCGATTGGTTGTAAGGTGACTTTGCGGCGTGAACGGATGTACGAGTTCCTTGATCGTCTGATCAATATCGCTATTCCACGTATTCGTGATTTTCGTGGCCTGAATGCGAAATCATTCGATGGTCGTGGTAATTACAGCATGGGTGTGCGCGAGCAGATTATTTTTCCGGAAATCGAATACGATAAAATTGACGCCTTGCGTGGCATGGATATCACGATTACCACCACTGCAAAAACTGATGAAGAAGGACGCGCGTTACTGACTGCCTTCAATTTCCCTCTGAAGATAGCCAAAGGCGCAGGAGAGTAAGATGGCCAAGTCGAGTATGAAAGCGCGTGAATTAAAACGCGCCAACACTGTAAAAAAATATGAAGCAAAACGTAAAGAGTTGAAAGCAATTATTAAAGACACCGAGATTGCTTACGAGGAACGTTTCGCAGCACAGCAGCAATTGCAGAAACTGCCGCGCAATGCAAGCCCGGTGCGCATGCAACGTCGTTGTCGCATAACCGGACGCCCACATGCGGTTTATCGCAAATTTGGTCTTTGTCGCAATAAACTGCGCGAAGCGACTATGCGTGGTGATGTTCCGGGCGTACGTAAGGCCAGCTGGTAAGCGGCAGGAGAAAATAAATTATGAGTATGACAGATCCTATTGCAGATATGCTGACCCGAATCCGAAATGCACTTGCTGCCGGTAAGCAAAGCGTGTCTATGCCTTTTTCCAAACAGAAACAGGCGATTGCTGATTTACTGCAAGCCGAAGGCTATATTTCGGCTAGTTCAAGGTCAGAAAATGACGGCAAGCCTGTTCTGACGGTTGAGCTGAAGTACTATAATGGCAAGGCCGTTATTGACAAGATTAAACGAGTTAGTCGTCCAGGTTTGCGTATTTACAAGGGTAAGGATGAACTGCCCACAGTAATGGCCGGTCTGGGTATTGCAATCATTTCAACTTCAACTGGTCTGATGACCGATCGCGCTGCACGCAAGACAGGTTGCGGCGGTGAAGTACTGTGTTACGTACAGTAAGGGTAAGCAGATAATGGCAAGATTAAATCCGATTACAGTGCCCAAGGGCGTTGAAGTCTCAATCCAGGATCAGACCGTTACTATCAAGGGTAGTAAGGGAACGCTGGCGCATAAGGTACACACTTCGGTTGAGGTTTTGGCAGAAGATGGTGTCTTGAGCCTGGTTGCACGTGCAGGTCATGTTGGTGCCATCGCCCAGGGCGGAACTGCACGAGCACTGATTAACAATATGGTTGTGGGTGTTAGCCAAGGTTTTGAAAAGAAATTACAACTGGTCGGAGTGGGTTATCGTGCTCAGGCGCAGGGCAGCAAGCTTAACCTGACGCTGGGTTTTTCACACCCGATCAATTACGAATTGCCCGACGGTGTGAGTGTTGAAACACCGAGTCAGACCGAAGTTGTACTTAAAGGTATAGACAAACAGCGAGTCGGTCAGGCAGCGGCAGAAATACGCGCATTTCGTCCACCAGAGCCTTATAAAGGTAAGGGTGTGAAGTATGCGGATGAACACATTGTTCGCAAAGAAGCGAAGAAGAAGTAAGGCAGGTATAATAGAATGGATAAAAAAAACAGTCGTTTACGTCGTGCACGCCGGGTTCGCGCCAAAATCCGTGAGTTGGCGGTACCTCGCCTGAGCGTTTTTCGTACTTCGAAACATATTTATGCGCAGATTATTGCGGCCAATGGTAGTGATGTCATCACGAGTGCTTCGACGGTGCAAGCTGACATCAAGTCATCGCTTAAATATACCGGCAATGCGGAGGCCGCCGCCGTTGTAGGTAAGGCGATAGCCGAAAAGGCAAAGTCTGCAGGTATCGAGTCTGTTGCTTTTGATCGTTCAGGCTTCAGATATCATGGCCGGGTAAAAGCTCTGGCAGATGCTGCGCGCGAAGCTGGTTTGAAAATTTAAACCCGGAATAAAACTGGAATAAGGTTAATACAATGGCTGGATTTGATAAAGAACAGAACAGCGACGGCTTGCAGGAGCGTCTGGTAGGTATTCGCCGTGTCGCAAAAGTTGTGAAAGGTGGCCGGGTTTTCGGTTTCTCTGCTCTGACAGTTGTAGGTGACGGCAATGGTCGTGTCGGTTATGGTCGCGGCAAAGCGCGTGAAGTGCCTATTGCGATACAAAAGGCAATGGAAAATGCACGAAAAAATATGCGTAAAGTAGCTTTGAAAGAAGGCACCCTGCAATATCCAATCACCTCGGAAGTGGGTGCCGCCAAGGTTTATATGCAGCCTGCATCAGATGGTACCGGTGTTATTGCCGGGGGTCCTATGCGTGCGGTGTTTGATGTGGTTGGGGTGCGCAATGTGCTGGCTAAATGTATTGGCACGAATAATCCTATCAACGTGGTGCGTGCGACTATCGAAGGCCTGAGCAATATGGCCTCGCCTGATAGCGTTGCCGCGAAGCGTGGTAAATTGGTTGGAGATATCCTGGAATAAAGTCATGGCAGAAAAAGGCAAAATCAAGGTAACCCTGGTACGCGGCATGAACGGTAGACTGGCTTCACATAAAGCTTGTGTCACCGGGCTGGGTTTGCGCCGCATCAATCATGTAGTTGAAGTTGAAGATAGCGCTTGCACACGCGGTATGATCAATAAAGTCCATTATATGGTTAAGGTTGTTGAGGAGAATTAAGCATGTATTTGAATACATTAAAACCTGCTGATGGCGCAAAGCAAAATCGAAAGCGAGTGGGTCGGGGTATTGGTTCGGGCTTAGGCAAGACTTGTGGCCGCGGGCATAAAGGCCAAAAGTCACGTTCCGGCGGTTACCACAAGGTAGGTTTTGAAGGCGGGCAGATGCCATTGCAGCGGCGCGTCCCAAAAGTAGGCTTCAGTTCCCGTATTGGGCGTGTCAGCGATGAAATACGCCTGCATGAACTCAATAATCTTGACGCAGATGTTATTGATCTGGCGGCCTTGAGAAAGGCCAACCTGATAAATAAAAGCGTTTTGCATGTAAAAGTCATGGTTTCTGGCAAAATCGAAAAAGCAGTGACGCTGAAAGGCATTCGTGTCAGTAAAGGCGCGCGGGAAGCGATTGAAGCTGCTGGCGGAAAGGTCGAAGAGTAAAGATTATGGCAGGCAAGCGGGCAGATGCGGCAGCAGGCGGTAAATTTACCGAGCTAAAACAACGTATCCTGTTCGTTTTGGGTGCCTTGCTTGTGTTTCGGATCGGTTCTTATATTACTGTTCCGGGCATCGACCCGGATACCTTGGCGCGGCTGTTTGAACAGCAGAGCGGCACCATTATGGCCATGTTTAACATGTTTTCCGGTGGCGCCCTGTCTCGTTTATCGTTATTCGCCCTGGGTATCATGCCGTATATTTCAGCCTCGATTATTATTCAGTTGCTGACCAAGGTGCATCCAAAGCTGGAACAGTTAAGCAAGGAAGGTGCCGCAGGTAAGCGTAAGATAACCCAGTACACACGCTTTGCGACCTTGGGCTTGGCAACATTTCAGGCGTTGGGGGTGGCAGTAGCGCTTTCGCGTCAGGAAGGTTTGGTGATCATTGATCACAATACTTTCTATTTGACTACGGTAGTAACGCTGGTGACAGGCACCATGTTCCTGATGTGGCTGGGTGAACAGATTACTGAACGGGGCATTGGCAACGGCATCTCGATGATTATTTTCGGGGGTATCGTGGCTGGCCTGCCACGAGCTATTGCCGGAACCCTGGAACTGGGGCGCACGGGCGAGTTGAGTTATGGCTTTATCCTGGTACTGTTTTTACTGGCGCTGGCGGTAACCGCCTTTGTGATTTTCATGGAGCGCGGTCAAAGACGGATTACGGTCAATTACGCCAAGCGCCAGCAAGGGCGGAAGATGTATGCTGCCCAGACCAGCCATCTGCCGCTGAAAATTAATATGGCCGGTGTGATTCCGCCGATTTTTGCCTCTAGCATTATTTTGTTTCCGGCAACTCTTGCAGGCTGGTTTGGCGGCAATGGCGATAGTTCGATGGGTTGGTTGCAGGATGTGGCGACCATGCTCTCACCCGGACAACCGTTATATGTGATGTTATATGCGCTGGCTATTGTGTTTTTCTGTTTTTTCTATACGGCGTTGATGTTTAACCCGAAGGAAACGGCCGACAACCTTAAACGTTCCGGCGCTTTTGTGCCCGGGATCCGTCCGGGCGAACAGACAGCAAAGTATATTGATACTATCCTGGGCCGGCTTACCCTGGTTGGTGCGGTTTATATTACCGCCGTTTGTTTGTTACCTGAATTTTTGATTGTTTACTGGAATGTCCCGTTTTATTTCGGGGGCACTTCGCTGCTGATTATTGTCGTTGTAGTGATGGATTTTATGGCCCAGGTTCAGGCGCACCTGATGTCTCACCAGTATGAAGGCCTGATGAAAAAGTCTAATCTCAAGGGTTCCGGTGGGGGCTTGTTGGGTTAGTCCGGATATAAATTTTAGTTTGGAGAAGAGTCATGAAAGTACGTGCGTCGGTAAAAAAATTGTGCCGTAACTGTAAAGTAATTAAACGCAAAGGTGTTGTGCGCGTGATTTGCAAAGATCCTCGCCATAAACAGCGTCAAGGTTAATATTCCGGAAAACACTGTTTCTGGACGCTGATTTTACCTACAGGGCTTGCTCTGATCGGGTTTTACGTGTAAAATGGCGCGTTTTCGCGTGTCCCCTGTAACAAAGTTTTCGAGTTAAAAGTAATCTTTAGGAGTGGCTAGATGGCCCGTATAGCTGGTATTAACATACCTGATAACAAGCATGCAGAAATCGCCCTGACGGCTATTTATGGCATTGGACGTACTCGTGCAAAACAGATTTGCGTTGAAGCGGGTGTAAATCCGAGTAGTAAAGTCGGTCAACTGGCCGAGGTAGACGTAGAGTCTCTGCGTACGGAAGTGGGCAAATTCATCGTCGAAGGTGATCTACGCCGTGAAGTCTCCATGAATATCAAACGTCTCATGGATCTGGGCAGCTATCGCGGTATTCGTCATCGTCGCGGTCTGCCGCTTCGTGGTCAGCGTACTCGCACCAATGCACGCACCCGTAAGGGTCCGCGTAAACCCATTAAACGTTAAGCACACATTCAGGTTTTAAAACATGGCAGCCAAGTCAGGTCGTACACGTAAGAAGATTAAACGAGATATCGCTGATGGTATCGCACACATACATGCATCATTTAACAATACCATTGTAACGATCACCGATCGTCAGGGTAATGCCCTGTGCTGGGCCACTTCAGGTGGTTCCGGTTTTCGGGGGTCTCGTAAAAGCACCCCGTTTGCAGCACAGGTTGCGGCAGAACGTGCCGGCGCGATGGCCAGGGAATTTGGCATGAAAAATCTGGAAGTCTGCGTTAAAGGCCCGGGACCGGGACGTGAATCTGCGGTACGCGCATTGAATGGTAAGGGGTTTAAAATAACCAATATTTCCGACGTGACGCCTATTCCACATAATGGTTGCCGTCCACCCAAGAAACGTCGTGTGTAAGCGGGAGAATTATAGTGGCTAAGTATATCGGATCAAAATGCAGACAGTGCCGGCGCGAAGGCGAAAAACTCTTTCTCAAGGGTGAAAAATGTTATAGCGGAAAGTGTGCGATGGAAAACCGGGCTTTCCCGCCGGGTCAACATGGACAGCGTCGTGGGCGTGCTTCTGACTATGCCGGTCAGTTGCGTGAAAAGCAGAAGCTTCGCCGTATTTATGGCGTTCTCGAAAAACAGTTTCGAGCTTATTACAAAACGGCTGATCGATTGAAAGGCTCGACGGGTGAAAACCTGTTACAGCTGCTTGAATGCCGTCTCGACAACATTGTTTATCGCATGGGCTTTGGCGCTTCCCGTTCGGAAGCCCGGCAATTGGTCCGGCATAATGCGATTACCGTTAATGGCGTAAAAATGAATATTCCTTCAGCCCAGATAAACGCAGGTGATGTGATTGCCATATCTGAGTCTGCAAGCAACCAGTTACGCATTAAAGGCGCTCTGGATGCGGCGCAGCAACGAGGCGTGGTTGAATGGCTGGATGTAAACAGCGGCAAATTCGAAGGCGTGTTCAAGAATGTGCCTGATCGCAGTGATCTACCGTCAGACATCAATGAGCATCTGGTTGTGGAACTGTATTCCAAGTAATTGCCATATTTGATTTCCCCCGGGAGATCATTTGATATTTATTTAAGTCGATTTAATTTTAAGAGGCTAATTCATGCAGGGGTTTGTAGCGGAATTTTTAACACCTCGGATTGTTGATGTTCAACAAACGGATTCAACCCATGCCAAGGTAACGCTGGAGCCATTAGAACGTGGTTTTGGGCATACGCTGGGAAATGCTTTACGACGTATTCTGTTGTCATCCTTAGATGGCGCAGCCATTGTAGAAGCAGAAATTGAGGGCGTGTTGCATGAATACACAACTATTGAAGGTGTGCAGGAAGATGTCATCGACATCCTGCTTAATCTGAAAGGTGTTGCCATGCTCATGGAAGGCGAATCAGAAGCAAAGTTGACACTGAACAAAAAAGGTGCGGGCGTTGTTACTGCCGGAGATATTATGCTGGATCATAATGTTGAGGTTATCAATCCGGATCACGTGATTGCCAATCTGACCGATGCGGGTGAGCTAAACATGACTTTGAAAGTCGTTAAAGGCAGAGGCTATGTTCCTGCCACTGCGCGACTGACAGATGAGTCCGAAGATCGTCCGATTGGCCGTCTGCAACTGGATGCGAGCTTTAGTCCTATTCACCGGGTCGCGTATAATGTCGATAGGGCCCGTGTTGAACAGCGTACCGATCTTGATAAACTGATTATCGAGCTGGAAACTAACGGCACCATTGAACCGGAGCAGGCTATTCGCAATGCGGCGACTATTTTACAGGAACAGCTGTATGCCTTCGTCGACCTGCGTGGTCGGGAAGAAGTTGAACCTGAAGAGCTGGAACCCGATATCGATCCAGTACTGCTGCGCCCGGTTGATGATCTGGAACTGACTGTACGTTCAGCCAACTGTCTTAAAGCCGAACAGATTTTCCATATTGGTGATCTGATTCAGAGGACAGAAGTTGAATTGCTGAAAACTCCAAATCTTGGCAAGAAGTCGCTGACCGAGATCAAGGATGTACTCGCAACCCGAGGCCTGTCACTAGGGATGCGTCTGGAAAACTGGCCGCCCGCCAGTTTGCAGGAAAAACAGGACAACTGATTGAATTTGAGCGTGAAAGATTTGCGCTATTTTGAAGTTTAGTTAATCTAGAATTTATAAGGTAAAGTACCATGCGTCACCGTAAAAGTGGTCGTAAATTTAATCGTAACAGTAGCCACCGTAAAGCGATGTTTCGCAATATGTCGGCGTCTTTATTTGAGCATGAACTTATTCGCACGACCCTGGCTAAGGCCAAGGAATTGCGCGGTAAAGCGGAGCCTCTGATTACGCTGGCCAAAGAAGACAGTGTCGCCAATCGCAGGCTGGCCTTTGATCGTCTGCGTGACCGCGAGATTGTAACCAAGTTGTTTGAAGAGCTGGGTCCACGCTATAAAGAACGGCCGGGCGGTTATTTACGGGTCCTCAAATGTGGCTTTCGTCCCGGCGACAATGCGCCGATGGCGTATGTGGAACTGGTTAATCGTCCAGTGGTGGCCGAAGAAGTCGAAGAGGGTGCTACGGCTTAAGTATGTGACTGAGTGAATCTAAAGAACCGGGCTTATGTCCGGTTTTTTTTCGCCTGTAAGAATTAGCCAGTGGCAAGCAAGTTTGAAGCTGGAATTTTTATTGTTTCCATGCAATTAACACACTAGACTTAAGTTTATTAGTACCTTAGAAATAATGTTCCGCGCATTTTCTGGAAAATTATTTCGTTAAGGGGCTTATACCCCCAAGAGGGCACTGAAAAGAGTCTTGCGCTTTATCCAGGTTAGGGTTAATCAAGTAGGCGGTAGTTAGACGACCGTTTTT
>UOFZ01000090.1_pt1 | contig 13626 bp, 10 predicted proteins | sample 1989551 | NCBI WGS metagenome assembly UOFZ01 (sample SAMEA4712198, study PRJEB27164) | hydrothermal vent metagenome | biome: marine basaltic hydrothermal vent biome; feature: marine hydrothermal vent; material: mineral | place: Pacific Ocean | collected 2011-06-14/2011-07-23 | depth 1691 m
TTGACATTTGTTTTATTTTTATTAACAAATTACTTGCAAGAGTAGCTTGAGAAATGAAAATAAAAGCAACAAAAATAATATAGCGCAATTTCATTTTACAAATCCCCGTGCGTCTATTTTTTTATAGCGCATAACAATTAAATATACAGTGCCGCAAAATCCTGATTTTAGGTAGATAGTCGGAAGCTCGGCTAACAGAGATATACAGTTCCGTATAACTCCGTAAAATTTAGTCACTTTACGGATTATATAGTACTAAGTCATGGAGGGCTTGTCATGTCATCAACCACATCACACAGGCATCAAGCTTTTGTTGAGCGTTTCGGGGATAACTATATGTTTATATTGAAAAAGAAGACCTGGGGCGTTATCCGAAAGCCGGGTGAAACAAATAGCGAACAAATAGGGTCGGCACTTAGTTAAGCCTAAGTCATTAACTCACAAAGTAACGCGTGGGCACAAAAATCGTGCCCACCCTACCGAAATTTCAATCATTGCCAACGTATGTTTGGTTTTGCCTCCTCTGCACGACGGAACGCCAGAACCTCTTTGAGTCTCACTACCGGAGGCTGTGGTTTACCTAAATTGAATTAAGCCGAAGAAATTCAGGCGGTAGAGAGCAATCGCTGATAAATATAATCCACGGCCTGTTCGAGATTAATTTCTGCCTGCCCGGTTAAGGGCTGGCCCAGATCGAATCGGTAGCCGCGAATGGCGAGTAAAAATACCTCGGTGGAATCATCAGGGTGCAGTTGTTGAAAAAGATTCAACAACGCTTCGGGACTCATGGCGTGCGAGCTATAACTGTCATCTTTTTCGCCCTCAAGCAGGCTAAAGCTGAAGGCTTTTTCAGGCGTGATGCTGGCATCGACAAAGATCACTTGCCGCCGGTTTTCCATATCCAGCGCATGTTCAATCTGGAGTTGAAAATCCGTTAATAATTCGACCCCGGTATGCAGATCCGAGTGTTCTATTTTTTCAGCCAGCCGTTGCAGCAGCGCCGGACCCAGCGCATCGTCGCCGCGTGAAGGATTGCCATAGGCGAAGATCAGAATCGGTTTCGTTGGCTCTGGTGCAACTAATGGCTCCGGCATATTTCGCCCGAGGTTTGCTTGTGGATACGACTCAGGCACTCCCCATCCGGACCCAGCAGTTCGATTTCCAGCGGCATTTTACCGAGCGCGTGGGTGGCGCAGGAGAGGCAGGGATCATAGGCTCGAATGGCGACTTCAATCTGGTTTAGCATGGGTTCGGTAAGTTCATGACCGGAAAGATAATGGCTCGCCACCTGACGAATGGATTCGTTCATGGCCTGGTTGTTCTGGGTGGTGGAAACAATCAGGTTGGCTTTTTGCACCACCCCGTCATCATCAATCTCATAATGATGGAACAGCGTACCACGGGGCGCTTCAATGACGCCGATGCCCCGTTCTTGCATTTCCCCTTTAAGCACTCGATCCTGACCCAGAATATCTTCGTCATGCAAGAGTTGTTCAATGGCTTCAGCACAGTGCAGCATTTCGATCATGCGCGCCCAGTGAGTAGCAAGGGTGGAATGAACCGGTCGTCCATTTTCCAGTTGCATAAACTCCAGCCGCTGCTGTTCAGCCCGCTCAGTTGACAGGCTGTCACAATTATTAATACGCGCCAGCGGCCCTACCCGGTACCAGCCTTGTTCCTGTCCCAGGCTCTGGATAAAGGGAAATTTCATATAACTCCAGGACTTTACCGCTTCGCATAAATAGTCTTCATAGCGTATGCCGTCGATATGATCGAAAATAATCTCGCCCTGTGCATCTTTTGCACACAGTCCCCCGTGGTAAAGCTCGTGTTCACCCCTGGCATTGACCAGGCTCATGCTGTTGCTCTGGATACTGGCAAAATCACGATGATAATCCGGATGCTCGCGGTAAATCGTTTTTATCAGTTCAACGGCATCCTGTGCCCATTCAATGATCTGTTTAATATCCTTTTGTAAATAATTCCGTTCGTCTGTGTTTAACGACTTGTTGACACCGCCAGGAATAGCGCCGGTACCATGTACGCGTTTACCCGCCGTCAGGCGTATCACTTCCTGACCATACTTCCTCAGCAATACGCCTTTTTTGGCCAGTTCCGGATGGTCTTCAATCACGCCGATAATATTACGGTGACGAACCTCATCATCGTAACCAAATAAAAGATCAGGCGATGACAGGTGAAAAAAATGCAGGGCATGAGACTGCAGCGTCTGACCAAAATGCATCAGGCGGCGGACTTTTTCCGCCGTTGGCGTGATCTGCTTCACCCCCACCAGCATATCCGTTGCTTTGGCTGCAGCAAGGTGATGGCTCACCGGACAAATACCGCACAGACGTTGCACCAGTACCGGCAGCTCCCAGTAGGGCCGTCCCTGAATAAATTTCTCAAAGCCGCGAAATTCGACAATATGCAGACGCGCCTGCTGGATCTGATTATTTTCATCCACCAGCAAGGTCACCTTGCCGTGGCCTTCAACCCGGGTCAGGGGTTCGATCACCACCCGTTTCAAGTTCTCTGGATTTTCAGCGGTTTCAAGATCGCTAGTCATAGTGAATCTCGTTATAGGGAAAGTGTATCGGCCGCCCTTCCAGTAACTCGGTCAGAAACGTCCAGATGGCATCGCCGGAAGGTGGGCAGCCGGGTAATACATAATCCACTTTGACCACTTCATGAATGGGATGCACCTTGTTCAGCAACAGGGGAATTTCCGGATCATTGGGAATCATGGGATTCAATACACCGATGCCGTTGATATAGGATTCCTCCAGACATTCTTTCACGCTGAAGTGGTTGCGCATGGACGGGATGCCGCCATTGATAGCGCAGGCGCCAATCGCAACCAGAATATTACTTTGGCGTCTGAATTCCCTTAATACTTCGACATTGTCGGTATTCGCCACGCCGCCTTCGATAATCGCTACATCGACCGGTTCAATTTGCTTGATATCATTGATGGGGGAGCGTTCAAATTCCACCAGCAGGATCAATTCCAGCAGGCGCTCGTCTATATCCAGCAAGGACATGTGGCAGCCAAAACAACCCGCCAGAGAAGCCGTGGCAACGCGCAGTTTATCACTCATGAACCACCTGCCGGTTTATTCTGTCTGGCCACGTCACCCACCCGGGAAATCGGTTGCCGATCATACAGGCGTTGGCCGATGGGCACTTCATAGCCCTTGTGTTTTGGCAGAAAAACCCCCACCGGGCAGACGCTGGCGGCAAGATCATGGGCATTGAACTGGCTGTCACCTAACTTGCCCGAAGGGGAATTGATCACCAGATGGGATTTTATTCCGCGACCGCTAATGGCAAACAGATCTTTTTTATCGCCGTAGTGACTGGCGCGCACACAGAGGCCACAGAGAATGCAACGATTGAAATCCAGCACCGTTTCAGGATGGCTGGCATCCAGTTGCCGGTTAGGATAAAAATGGGTGAAATAGGGCGACAGCATACCGACATAATAAGCGACCGCCTGTAACTGGCAACGGCCGCTTTTCTCGCAACCCGGACACTGGTGGTTGCCCTCAACAAACAGCATCTGCAACAGGGTTTTGCGCTGCTGGTTAATTTCCTCGTTCTGGTTTTCCACCTTGCTACCCGCCCGTGCGGGCTGGGTGCAGGCCGAGACATAGCGTCCGTTAAGTTTCACCAGGCATAGTCGACAACTACCCGTGGGTTCGTAATCCGGATTGTGGCACAGATGGGGGATGTAAACACCGGCGGCCATAGCGGCATCCATGATGGTCTGCCCCGGTTGAAAGGGAATATCTTTTCCGTCAATAAAAAAGTGGCATTGCGTCATGGTTCGCATTCCTCTGCCGAGCTGCCGGGAATATGTGCTGCGGCATCATCGCGTCCGGTAATTGCGCGGGCCTCGCTCACGGCACCATCCAGATCAAAGGCGGGCGTATATTCAGTGGAACGCAGACGGCGCTGGTAACTGTCGGGAAAATTGTTGAAGGTATCCAGAATATGATTGGACGCGGTGGCCCCCAGACCACAGTGGCTGGCGTGGCGCATAACCAGTGCAATGCGCTCAATATCACGCAGATCATTCTGGGTCGCATGGCTGGTATAGAGCTTGTCCACCAGGTTGCAGATCAGACTGCTGCCAACCCGGCAGGGAGTGCAGAAACCACAGCTTTCGTGGGCAAAGAAATGAGCGAAGTTCCGCACCATGTCGAGCAAATCCCGCTGCCGGTTAAAGATCATGAACGAGCCACCCGTGGAAGCGTCTTCCATCGCAATGTGGCGCTTGAATTCACGATGACACAGCGTCTGACCGGCGGCACCGGCAATCTGTACCGCCTGGGTTTCCTCCGCGCCACAATCGACGAGGATCTCAGCCACTGAAATCCCCATAGGATATTCATAAATACCCGGCAGATGACAGTCGCCGGAAATACTCAGCAACTTGGTGCCCGACGATTGCCGCGTACCCTTGTCAGTAAACCAGTCGCTGCCATGACTGGCGATCTGGCAGGCAGCCATCAGGGTTTCCACATTGTTAACCACCGTCGGGTAGCCAAGATAGCCGCGCTCAACCGGAAAGGGCGGGCGTTTCTGCGGTATGCCGCGCCGACCGGCCAGTGATTCAAGCAGGGCCGATTCTTCACCGCAAATATAGGCTCCCGCACCCAGGTGGATTTCGATGTCGAAATTAAAATCCGCCTGGTCGAGAATACGCTCACCCAGCAGGTTTGCATCTCGCCGCCGCTGCAATTCCCGCTCTAATGGCTCCAGCAAATAAAAATATTCACCGCGCAAATAAATAAATCCTTTGCGGGCGCCGATAATACCGGCGCACAAGGTCATGCCTTCGATCACCTGGGCTGAATACGATTGCAATAACACCCGATCCTTGAAGGTACCCGGTTCACCTTCGTCAGCATTACAGACCACCACATGCTGCTGCGCCTCGACCTGTTGGCATAAGCGCCATTTGGTCGCCGTCTTGAACCCGGCGCCACCGCGACCGCGCAAGCCGGAATCATCAATTCGCTGCAACAGTTTATCTGCGCCTTCCTCACGCAAGGCATGCAGCGCATCGCCATCCTGCGTATTCTCGGTGAGCAATATATCCGCTCGCCGGATATTGTCATGCACTTCGAAAAATTCTGCTGGCCACTGCTCCAGTGCTTTATCCTGTTCTACACATTCTGCAATCTTCTCAATGCGTTGACGGTTAAGACGGGTAATCGGAATGTTGTTAACCAGCATGGCGGGGCCCTGATCGCTCATGCCAGTGCAGGAGGTGGTGTCAATGGTAACCCGGCCATCCGCGCGCGGTTCGCCAGGTGCAAGCTTTAAGCGCTGACAGAGTTGCTGCAACAGGGCACGACTGCCCGCCATTTGATCGCTGATATTGTCACTGAACAAAATATTGAAGTGGCCGCGGGCGCGGGTATGCAGAAAGGAATAGAACTCGATGACGCTTTTAATCTGTGCCGCAGGAATAGATAAGTCCGTGCTGAGCCGTTGAATGGCTTCTGCAGAAATAAAGGATTCAGCCTGCTGAATATCGATCAGATATTGCAGTAACAGATCACTACGCGAAGGAACGTCAGACCATCGGTTCAAACGGTTCACATCCTTATTGGTTTTTTTGAGCGCCTTATTATTCTAGCAACTTAGACTAAAGAATCTACGCCACACGCAGTATGATGTCAAAGTAATGCCAACAGGAAAACAAGCAATCTCAAGCCTCGTTCCCCACGCCCCCGCACGGGGAGCGTAAACAATCTGCCAGGCGGCCTATAAATAATGCCTATATCTTGAACGAACTGACCAACTGCTGTAATTCCGAAGCCAGCTGCGAAAGTTTATTACTGGAAGCTGCATTTTGCTGAGCGCCTTCGGCCGTTTCTCCAGCAATGTCATTTACCGTAACTACATTACGGTTAATTTCTTCGGCAACACTGGACTGTTCTTCCGCGGCAGTAGCAATCAGGGTGTTTTTGTCTGCAATACGCGCTACTGTTTCAGTAATACTTTTAAGAACCTTACCGGCTTCTTCGGCACGTTCGACCGTCGAATTAGCCTGCTCCTGGCCTTTTTCCATCGCCACAACCGCACTCTTGGCCCCCGCCTGGAGGCGTTCGATCATTTGCTGGATTTCCTGAGTTGATTCCTGGGTCTTGCTCGCCAGAGTGCGAACTTCATCGGCAACCACAGCGAAACCACGCCCCTGATCCCCCGCCCGCGCCGCTTCGATCGCCGCATTCAGTGCCAGCAGGTTTGTCTGCTCGGCTATTCCGCGAATCACCACCAAGACCGAGTCGATATTCTCGGTATCACCGTTGAGTTCGTTGATTGCAGTAGCCGAAGTTTGAACTTCATCTGCAAGTTCACGTATTTCATTGACCACCCGATTCACCACCTGGTTGCCATTGTTCGCTTCCTGATCCGCTTCGGTTGCGGCCGTTGATGCATCATGAGCGCTACGCGCCACTTCCTGCACCGTGCTGGTCATTTCGTTCATCGCCGTTGCCGCCTGTTCCGTTTCGGCCTGTTGACGCGTGACGCCCTGCAAGGTTTGCTCACTCACCGCCGCCATTTCCCCCGCCGCTACAGTAAGCTGACTAGTGGATGAACTGACCTGTTTGACCATATTGTGAATACGCTGGATGAAGGTGTTAAATGCCTGCGAAAGCACAGCAACTTCATCGCTGCCGGAATCATCCAGGCGTTGCGTGAGATCACCCTCGCCCGTGGCAATATCATTCAGTGAGTGGGTGATATGATTGAAGGAACGTTTAATAGTCAATGTGACCAGGCCAGCGAGAACCAGTCCACAGACTACGGCAAATACGGTGATAATAAGTGCGGTAATCAGCGTTGCATGATAATCAGAATCAAGTTCGCCTCGCAAAATCTTAATATTTTTTGTTTCCATGGCCACAATTTCCTGCAGGCCTATTCGCACTTTTCGCCAAGATGGATGTTCTGTCCCCGTCAACTCGACTATAGCCTGATCCCGTTTATCCTGCGCCATCAGCTCCAAGGTTTTCAATTTCGCCGCTTTTGAAATTTGCCAGTCTTTACCTACTTTTACCAGCTCTGCCTGCAAAGCAGGATTGTCTTTTGCCAGCAACTGGATTGTTTTAAATCCTTCATCGAATTTCCGGATCGCCTGCCGGGTAACTTTAGGCGCCTTCTTGAGTTTTGGGTTTAACACCAGGTTTCGTAACGCAATCCCTGACAACAGTCCGTTGCTGTACATATCCTGGGTTTTATTCAGAATAACCAGATTCTTTTCAAAATAATCGCTAAATGATTGGTTTATATTCTGCATGCCGGACAGAGCAAACCACAGGGCCGTGCTAAACAAAACAGTTATGATTAAAAATGCGGCAATTAACTTGTTTTGAATTGTGAGTTTAGACATCGGCTACCCCTGCAGAATTTTATTTACCAGCAAATAAATGCCCCGCCGCAAGCGGACGGGGAATTACACCCTCATAGATTAACTATCGGATTGGCAAGAAAATTCTTTAAGATCTTTAAACAGGGGCTACGACTGAGACCGTTATTTCAGGCTTTTTCAGGCACGCACCCCCCCGTACATATGCGCCATGCGCGGCCATCACGTTGCAGCAGTTCATCGGCGGCGGACGGCCCCCATTCTCCAGCGCTGTAGTTCGGAAAATCACGTGGTGGCAGGGCAGTCCAGACATCCAGTATCGGCTCCACCAACTGCCAGGCGGTTTCGATAATGTCGGCGCGTTTGAACAGCGTAGGATCACCTTTCATACAGTCATAAATCAGCGTTTCATACCCCGTGCTTGGCTCGTTACCAAAATAATCATCATAGCTGAAATCCATTTCGACCGGACTCAACTGCATAGTCTGCCCCGGCACCTTGGCATTAATCCCCAGACTGATACCTTCACTGGGCTGGATGCGCAAGATCATGACATTAGGTTCTACCTGTTTGCCTTTCATGAGGGAATTCTTGAATGCGGTATTCGGCGCGTGTTTATACTGAATCACAATTTCAGTATAACGCCCTGGCATGCGTTTCCCCGTGCGCAAGTAGAACGGCACACCGGCCCAGCGCCAACTGTCAATCATAAGACTCAAGGCAACAAAGGTTTCAGTCTGTGAATCTTCGGCAACGCCTGCTTCCTGACGGTAGCCCGGTACCGACGTACCATCGGCCATCACGCCTGCGGCATACTGGCCTCGCACAGTATGAGTCAGCACATCTTCCGGGGTGAACGGTTGAATAGCGCGCAGCACCTTGGCCTGCTCATCACGAATTTCATCGGCTTCAAACGATATAGGCGGCTCCATGGCAATTATGGCCAGCACTGCCAGCAGATGATTGGGAATCATATCCCGCAAGGCACCGGCGCCTTCATAATAACTGGCACGATTTTCCACGCCCATTGGCTCGGCTACGGTGATCTGTACGTGGTCGATATAACTGCGGTTCCAGATGGGTTCGATAACACCGTTAGCAAAGCGAAAACTGAGGAAGTTCTGGACCGTTTCCTTGCCCAAATAATGATCGATTCGATAGAGCTGATGTTCGTTAAATATTTTCAGCAGCTTCTTGTTCAGCGCGCGAGCGGATTGCAGATCCTTGCCGAAGGGTTTTTCGATAACCAGTCGACGCCAGTGACCATCACTCTCGTGAGCCAGGCCCACGCTGGCGATTTGCTCGGCAATATCACCAAAGAAAGCAGGCGGAGTAGCCATGTAAAAAAGATAATTACCCTCGGTCTGACATTTATCATCCATCTCAGCCAGCTTCTTCACCAGTGCCTTGTAAGCCACCGGATCCCGGAAATCACCTTGCAGATAATGACAGCATTTGATCAGGCGTTCCCAGACCTCGGCTGAATAATCACTACCAAGGTGCGCGCGGCTTTCGGTATTCATCAGTTCGCGATAATTTTCACTGCTGAACTCCTCCCGGCTAACGCCCAGCACCGCGAAATCTTCCGGTAGACGCTTCGCCATCGACAAATAGTAGAGAGCGGGAAACAACTTGCGCTTGGCCAGATCGCCAGCGGCGCCAAAAATGACCATAATGCAGGATGGTGCAGGCGACGCCGTGCCTGTCTGTGTATCAGTATGTGACATAGTTATTTATCTCAAAAGGTTATTTTTTCTTTTCATGGTGGCCGCCAAACTCATAACGCATGGCCGAGAGTAATTTATTGGAAAAATCGTTTTCACCGCGCGATGTAAAACGTTGATAGAGCGCGGCGCTGAGTATCGGCGCTGGTACCCCCGATTCGATGGCCGCAATACTGGTCCAGCGGCCCTCGCCGGAATCAGAAACCTGCCCCTGAAAACTTTCCAGGCCCGGATCGCCATGCAAGGCCTCGGCCGTGAGATCCAGCAGCCAGGAGGAAACCACGCTGCCCCGACGCCATACTTCAGCTACTTCGGCCACATTGATATCGTACTGAAAGGCACCTGGCTCCCGTAAGGGTGTGGTTTCAGCATCAACCTCCGTTGTCTGCTTGCCTACATTGGCTGATCGTAAAATATTGAAACCTTCGGCATAAGCCGCCATGAGACCGTATTCAATGCCGTTGTGTACCATTTTGACAAAATGACCGGCACCGCAAGGGCCACAATGCAAGTAACCCTGCTCGGCAGACCTTGCTGTACCCTCATTGCCTGGTGTACGTGGTATATCACCCAAACCAGGCGCCAGTGCGCTGAATACAGGCGTAAGCCGTTCTACAGGTTCAGGTTCACCACCTATCATCAAACAGTAGCCCCGTTCCAGACCAAAGACACCCCCGCTGGTACCGACATCCAGATAGTGGATACCGTCTGATTTGAGTTGTGCTCCTCGAACGATGTCATCCTTATAATAAGAATTGCCACCATCGATGAGAATATCGCCTGCCGTCACTTCCCGCTTCAGAGCCTTGATAACATTCTCAACGGCGGCCGCCGGTACCATAATCCAGATGGCACAGGGTTTATCCATTCTGGCCACAAGATCGGCAAGATCCTGCGCCCCCACCGCACCGTCTGCCTCCAGGGCACTCACCGTCTCCGGGTTATGATCAAACACCACGCATTCATGACCGGCGCGTAACAGGCGTTGAACCATCGCCGCGCCCATGCGTCCCAAACCCACCATACCAAGTTGCATCAGTTCTTCTCCTTACGTTGAAATATGTAAATCTGACCACCCGGATTAGCGGGACCGGGCCGCCAGTTCTGAGCGTATCAGTTCGGATAACTGAACCAGAGCCGCCTCTGTATCCGTATGCAGATGAATTCGCAGAGCGCGCCGGTCACGACGCTCCGCCAGCACCTGAAAATCCCCCTCGGCCTGAGCTGTTTTGACCACGCCAAAGCTGTAGCCATAACCCGGCACCGGAATATCTGCATCATCACAGGTCAGTTGCAGGAATACCCCGCTGTTGGGTCCCCCTTTATAGGCCTGACCAGTCGAGTGCAAAAAGCGCGGACCAAAACCCAGACAGGTAGCAACTTGATAGTGATCACGTAACTGATGACGAATGTCCTGCAGCGTGGATTCGTAGCGATCATCGAGCCGGTTCAAATAGGCCAGCAGGGCAAAATAATCCCCCGGCTGGATACGTTGCAAATGCGCACCCAGCCAATCCGCCAGTGTCGCCTGCTCCCCCACCACGGCGCGTAATGCCTCGGTATTTTTTGCATCGGCATACAGGCTCAGGTGTGAATATGCGGCTAACGGGGTTTGCTCTGGTAAGGCCCCTGAATTTTCATAGGCCGCCATCAAGTTGCGGGTAGCGATCTTGCTGGCTTCCACATCGGGTTGGTTGAAGGCGTTGATACCGATTTCGGATCCAGCAACAGCGGTGGCAAACTGCCAGCGGAACATCTCCTGGCCAAGGTCGTAGATATCGGTTACGGCAATGCGTACCACTGCCTGCCCTGCATTTTGCAAGACTTCGATAATACTGTCCTGCTGCGGATCGGCATCGCCTTCCAGGCGCAGATAAACAAACAGACGATCATCGCCACAGGCCTGCGGTACAAGGGGCAATTCGTCCACTACAGGAATGATTCCCTTGCCCTGTTTGCCGGTGGATTCCGCCAGCAGTTGTTCGAGCCAGGCGCCAAGTGCGGCAATAGCCGGTGATAGAATCAGCGTTAGCTTGTCCCGCCCCTGTAGCGCCGCCTGACCGAGCACCACGCCAAGCAAAACACCGGGGTTTTCCCGCACCGGTACGCAGGGCGCACAGGCCTCGACCATTTCCAGAGTACTGTTCAATAATTTAGAAACATCGACACCGGAAAATGCGGCCGGTACAAGACCAAAATTAGACAGCGCGGAATAGCGCCCGCCAATTCCAGGTCGACCGTGGTAAACGCGCCGGAAACCGGCCATGGTCGCAAATTTTTCCAGTTCCGAACCGGGGTCGGTGATGGCAACGAAATGCAGCGCCGCCTGCTTATCACCGATCTCCTCATGGATACGGTTGAAAAAATAGGCCATCAGAATATTCGGTTCCAGTGTGCTGCCCGACTTGCTGGCAACAATAACTCCGGTGCGCTGCAGGTTGATCGAGGATTCTATGTGCCGGATCTGTGCCGGATCGGTGGAGTCCAGCACATGCAGGCGCGGGTGATCCGGCTGCTCACCAAACACGTTGGAAAACACTTCCGGCGCGAGGCTGGAACCGCCCATGCCCAGTAACAGCACATCAGTAAAATAATGGCCTTCGCTAAAATGCCCCAGCCGACGCAGATCTCCCAGATGCTCAAATTGATCCTCGGCAATATCCAGCCAATCCAGCCAGCGATTTTCATCATCGCCAGTCCACAAACTCGCATCACGCGCCCATAGACGACTGGCTTTGTTGTTATCCGTCCAGTCATCCAACGCCAGGTTTACCGCCTGTTGCAGAGCGTCCGGAAGTTGTGAGGTTTGCGAAGCAGATTTCGGTAGCCGTGCGCCCTGTAGTGCCTGTTCCACCGCCTTGAGCAATTTTTCATAGGCCTCAACAAACTTGTCCAATCCCTCCTTTAACAAACTATCGGTCACCTCGTCCAGCGAGATGCCCTCGGCTTCCAGCGCGGCCAGATCCGTCTGCGCCTGCTCCAGATTGTCTTCCAGGTGTGCCTGGGCTGAACCATGATCACGAAAAGCATCCAGAGTGGCAGGCGGTACAGTGTTAACAGTATCCGGCCCAATCAGAGATTCGATATAGAGTACGTCACTGTAAGCAGGATTTTTGGTACCCGTGCTGGCCCAGAGCAAACGCTGACTGGAGGCACCGTGAGCCGCAAGTGATTGCCAACGCGAACCACTAAACATAACCTTGTAGTGCTGGTAGGCGAGACGGGCATTAGCCACTGCAGCCCTGCCCTTGAGTGTCTGTAGACGAGAGATATCTTCCACGCCAGTCGCTGATTCAATCTTTTCATCCAGCAACTGGTCCACAGCATTGTCGATACGACTGACGAAAAGACTGGCCACGCTGGCAACCTTAGACAAGTCCCCGCCGGATTTCTGCAAACGTTCCAGCCCTCGCAGAAAGGCTTCAACTACTTGCGCATAGACCTTACGTGAAAACAACAAGGTGACATTAACGTTGATACCTTCGCCAAGCAAGATCTCGACTGCCGCCAGGCCGGCCTCGGTAGCCGGTACTTTGATCATCAGGTTCTCACGCTCGACAGTACGCCACAGATGGCGCGCAGCCGCAATCGTTGCCTCACTATTATGGGCCAGCCGGGGTGAGACTTCGAGACTCACATAACCATCACGGCCCTGGGTTTCATGATAAACCGGATGCAAAATATCCGCGGCATACTGAATATCATCGACCGCAATCTGTTCATAAACAGACTCGGCATCCTTGTCTGCCCGTTTTGCCAGCTCCCGAATGGTCTCAATATAATCGTTGCTGCCGGCAATCGCTTTTTCAAATATAGCCGGGTTCGAAGTCACGCCTTTTATGCCATCATCATCGATCAGGCGTTCGAGACCACCGTAAACCAAAAGACTTCGGCGAATATTGTCCAACCAGACTGACTGCCCCGCTTTTTCAAGTTGTTTTACCGGGTTCATTGTTTCCTCCTGATGAAATGATGTGTAAGGTATAGTGGCTGGATATCATCGGCTATCACGCATAGCGAAGGTAATCAACGACCGCCTGGGTATCTACAGGCAAGCTATCGCCAAACGCAGGCAATATATCCAGCCAGGAATATAGAACGTCAATACAATGCCCGGTTCAAACATTAACCCCCGGACATATAGGCAAACAAAGGCGTATTTCCCCCAAGTTATAACGACTATAGTGGGTTGAATACCCCTGCTTCGAGTTCGATACGACAAAAAAGTTCCTGAGCATCCTGAACAGACGGCCCCAGCACCCGTGCCGTGATCATCTCACGCCAGGATAAACTGGGGCGAATGCGCCCGATCGATGCTGATAGAATACAGGCGGACGCACTCCCTCCAGCCATGAGATCTTCTCTCAGAAAGTGATGGCCTTCGCCGAATTTTCCATATTTGTGCTACGCTTACTTTTATGAGCAGATTACAGAGATAAAACAACATAGCAATGAAGTTTCCGCGGAGCGGGGTTATTTAGAGTCTCCTCATAAAGTCAGAGCCACGCCCGGCTC
>UOFZ01000059.1_pt1 | contig 13164 bp, 6 predicted proteins | sample 1989551 | NCBI WGS metagenome assembly UOFZ01 (sample SAMEA4712198, study PRJEB27164) | hydrothermal vent metagenome | biome: marine basaltic hydrothermal vent biome; feature: marine hydrothermal vent; material: mineral | place: Pacific Ocean | collected 2011-06-14/2011-07-23 | depth 1691 m
AATGCTTAATTATGGCTACCATTTCATCGACAGGCTAAGGCCAAGGGTATCTTTTTCTACATAGGGTGTGAGCGTGGCACCTTTGTAGGGCGAGGTAAAATAATAATTGCTGAGGATTCCGATTGCGGCACCGGCAAATACATCGACAGGATAATGTTTGTTTGCCCTGATTCTGCTCCAGCCTACAAAGCTGGCGGCGGCATAGGCCGGCAGGGCGTATTTCCAGCCATAACGCAGCTGTATAAATGCCGCGCCCTGAAAGGCGGCTGAAGTGTGTCCGGAGGGGAACGACTGGCCGCCATTATTGCCCGGGCGTTTTTCGTTTACGGCAATCTTTAACGCATGAGTAATCACAAAGGTGCTAAGAAAAGATTTATAGAATTGATTTGTTCCTTGCGTATCATGCATATAAAAAGTTGTTCCATAGGCGCTTAAGGGGATCAGGACCTGAAGAATGTCACCCGCTTTTTCGACCTGGCTTTTGCTGGCATCGGCAACAGTTGATAGTGCCAGTAATATGGCTGAAACAACAAAATGTGTACGGTATGATTTCATTCCTGGTTCTCTTGACGAAAATAGAATAACGGGATGTTCAGGCGGATTTTATGCGGGATAATAACCGGTAAAGCAGGGGCATGACGATAATAACCAGCGGAATTTGTACCAGCAGCCCGGAAATAATGGCGACGGCCAGAGGCTGTTGCATGGCGGATCCCTGTCCTAATGCCAGTGCTAATGGCATTAGTGCGAGGATGGCGGCTATTGTCGTCATAGCGATGGGACGCATACGATTGATTCCGGCCTGTATCAGCGCCTCGTATTGCGTTAAATCTTGCCTGAGCAGATCGTGGTATTCCGAGAAATAAAAAATGGAAACCTCGGTGACGATGCCAACGATCATGGTCATACCCATCATGGCGGTGATGTTCAACTCGATACCGGTTAGCCACAGGCCGATGAATACGGCCATCATAGCCAGCAGGGGAGAGGCCATGATGGCCAGAGCGGCAGCGAATTCTTCGTACAGAAACAGTAGAAGCAGAAATACCAGCGCCAGTGAGGCGACAAATACGGCAATCAGTCCGTGAACGGCAATCTGTTGTTGTTTGTACAGACCCCCCAGTTCGTAGTACATGTCAGCAGGTAACAGATCGGATTTATCCAGGACCTGTTTGATCTCGTGCATGGTGGAACCCATGTCGCGCCCGCTTATACGGCCCGTGACCGCAAGCATGCGCTTTAGATTGTCACGGCTAATCTGTGGCTGGCCGGTTTTGATCGAGATGTGAGCGATACGTTTGAGCGGGAAACGATGACCATCCGCCGCGCGCAGCCAGATCTTTCCGATGGCATCGGTGGTGTTTCGTATCGAGGCGGGCACCCAGAGACGCACTCCGACCAGCTTGATATTTTCCTGTACCTGGGTGGTGATCTGTCCGTTAAACCAGACCTCAAGCTGTTGGCTTACGCGATCAGGGTCAATGCCCTCAAGTGCCGCCTTGTCACGATCGACTATGATCTTGATGGCATCACCAGCCAGCACGATGCCGTCCTTGACATCCACCACGCCGGTAATTTTGCTGATTGCAGCTGCGACACGAGGGGCGGTGGTCAGCAGTTCATCAAGTCGGTCACTGTACAGTTTGATCTCGATAGGTTGCGGGACGGCAGTCAGGTCGCCGATGAGATCCTCCATCAACTGAGCCATTTCAATTTCAAGCCCGGGCACCTTTCGTTTTATACGCTTACGGATTTTGTCCATCACCGTGTTGATAGGCGGCCGGGGAAAAGGCTTGAGGCGAACAAAGAAGTCGCACTGGTTGGCCTCGGTGAGGCTGCCACCGAGTTGTGCGCCCGTGCGTCGGGAATAGGTGGCAACGGCCGGATCGTGGCGCAGGATGGTTCCCACCTGGCGTAGCAGGCGGTCGGTCTCGCTCAGCGATGTACCGGCGGGTGAGCGGTAGTCAAGGATAAAACCGCCTTCATCCATGTGCGGCATGAAGCCGGAGCCGACCTGTTGGTAGGCGAACAGGCCGAGTAGAAGCAGGGGCACGAGTCCTGTGAGCAGTAACCAGGGCGTCTGCATGATGCGCTGCATTAATTGCTGGTATTTTTCCTGCAACCATTTTAACACGGGGCCTGCATCTTCCTTTTCTGCATCTTCCTTTTCTGCATCTTTCCGGTGCAGCAGATATTCCGCTAACAGTGGCACCGCCAGCCAGGCCAGCAGAAAGGAAATGAACAGGCTGCTGGCCATCGTCAGTGAAAGGGCTTTGAAGAAGGCGCCGGTGACGCCACTGAGAAAGGCCAGGGGGGCGAAGATGATAATGGTGGCGGCGGAGGAACCCGCCAGGGGCGGCGTGAACTCAATGGCGGCCTGACGTATGGTCAGACTGACGTCCTGATGGCATTCACGCAGGCGGCGGATAATGTGTTCAAGCATGACAATGGCATCATCGACGATCAGACCGACGGCAGCCGCCATACCGCCCAGGGTCATAATGTTAAAACTCATATGAAGAACACTGAGCAATAAGATGGTGCCGGCCAAAACGGCGGGTACGAACAGGATCACGGCTAGAGTAATTTTTAGATTGCGCAAAAAAATCAATAAAATGACTGCGGCCAGGATTACGCCGAAGGCAATGGCATCAGCTACACTTTTTGCCGATTCAGTGATGAGCTGGCTTTGGTCATACCAGTTGGCGAGGTGTACAGCGGCGGGTAACTTTTTGCCATAGCCCTTCAGGCGCTGCCGGATATCCTGCACGATCTGCACCGTATTGCCACCGGGCTGCTGATAGATTTGCAACAAAACCGCGTCATGGCCATCGGCGGTAACTCGCTGCCATTGGGGTACGGTGGCCGGATAAATGCGCGCAATATCTTCCAGGCGTACCAGACCATCTGCACCGCTGCGCAGCACGGTGTTTTCAATGGTTTTCAGCGAATGGATGCGGGTATCAGACAGCAGCAGATAGAGTTTGTAATGATCTTCAAGACGTCCTGCTGCCTGTAGCACGTTGCTGGCCGACAGGGATTTAGCGACCTCGGCAAAGGTCAGGCTATAGGCTGCAAGCTTGTCTGGATCGACCTCAACCCGATACTCGGCCTGTTTGCCACCCATCACCATGATCCTGGCCACGCCATTGACCGATGACAACAGAGGCATTAATTGATATTGCGCCAGATCGCGTAGTTGCACCAGGGATTCTGTATCTGAAGTCAGGCTGTAGGCGGCGACTGGGAATACCGTGGGATCCATGCGGCGGACGTTGAAACGGGTACCCGGCGGCAAGCTGGGCAGAATCTGATTGATAGCCGATTCCACCTGCAACATGGCCGCAACCATGTCATCGCCCCACTGGAAGTTGATAGCCAACTCCGCGCTGCCGCGACTGGTGGTGGAACGCAGGTTGGTCACACCGGGTACACTTCGTACCGCCTGTTCCACCGGACGGGTTACCGCAATGACCATTTGATCGGCCGGGCGGTCACCGGTATTTAGCAATACTACCAGGCGCGGGAAGCTGACATAGGGAAACAGGGCGACCGGTAACTTCAGTCCTGCCGCAATACCCCCCAGTGCAAGCATGGCCGCCAGAAACAGGATCGAGCGGCGGTGGGCGGCGGCCCAGTGCGCCACATCCATTATCGGGCCTCCCTGATCGCCATGCCGTCACTCAGTTCGTAATTTCCCAGGGTAATGATGGTATCGCCCGCTTTTATCGGGCCAATGATTTCGATCTCATCACCCTGTTCCAGACCAGTCTGCACCTTTATTTTCCGGGCCTTGCCCTGCCTGACGGTGTACACAAATGCGATCTGATCATCGCCCAGTACAGCACTACGGGGAACGACCAGGGCCGGATGGGGCGTCAGCTGGATATGTCCCAGGATACGGCTGCCAAGCACCAGATGATCAATCTGTTGTTCCGGAATCGGTGACAGCACATCTACCAAATGGGTGCGGGGATTGAGCATGGCATGCAGCTCGCGGATCCGGCTTTCTACTTTTACCCCAGGCACAAAGACGGAAGTGATAGTGACTGGGGTGCCTGGCTTCAGGCGACCCAGATCTTCAGCCTCGACCCCAAGACGGGCGATGAGCCGTTTTTCTGCGGCGAGGAGCATGGCGCTGGTGTTGGCCTGCACTCGCTGCCCCTGGGTAACATCGAGTTGTGTGATGATACCGTCCATGGGTGCCCGCAAAATTTCTTTCATGCGATTCAGGCCGCGTTTACGCAGAGCATCCAGCAATGCTCTGGCATCACGTAGTGCTTTATGTGCCGCATCAACCTGTGCCTTGGTGGCGAGCTGTTCCTTTAGTAGGCGTTGTCTGCGTTCAAGCTCTCGACTTGCAAAATCTACCGCACTTTGCGCCTGCAGATACTGCATGCGGGCATCCGGGGCGGTAATCAGTTGCAGTAATTTGCTGCCTCTTTTTATGCGCTGTCCCAGACGCACCCAGACGTGATTAATCCGTCCTGCATGGGCTAGTGAAAGACTTAGAATCTGATCCGGATCAGGTTCCAGAACGCCATAAGCGACAAGGGTTTCGCTGATTTGTTTTTTTACGACGGTTGCGGTTTTTACCTCCACACTCGCGATCTCGCCAGCATGCAAAAGGGGGGCAATGGTGATGCCCAGGGCTGCCGTTAAGGCAAAAAACAGGTTCGATGTTTTAGGGCATTGCATGGCTATTATCCTGAATCACAGACGCGCTTATAGCGCGTGCCCCGGCTTGCGGTAACGCCAGCAAGGTTTGCAGGGCGATGCGGTTTTGCCACTGGCTTTGTTGCAGGCTGATTTGTTCAAGGCGTTTATTGAGCCAGGTGGATTCCATGTGGAGGAAGGTAAGCGCATCAATGTCCCCCTGACGATAAGCCCGGCGTGCGCGTTTCACGAGGTCTTTTAAGCGCGGCAGGTACGTCTGTAAATGTTGGCGCTGTTCTTTAATGATGGATTGCAGCTGCATAAGACGGCTGACATCGGTTTGTGTCTGTGCGAGCCGGGCCTGATATTCTGCCGACAATTGCTTGCGTGTTGCGCGCTGGATGGCGATGGCGCCTCGATTGCCGTTGAACAGCGGCAGATTGAGACTGATCGTGAAGCCGCCGGTATAAACGTTGCTGGTATCCCGTGCCCGGCTGATAGCAATACTGAAAGACGGGAACTGGGCCAGGATAGCCGCCCTGACCCGTTCCTCCTGCGCCTGATAAGCTGCTTTCAGGGCGAGTAAATCCGGCCGGATAGTCGGTAAACGCTTGAGTTGAGCCTGAACAGATACCGGATCGATGGGGGTTTCGGCAGGAAGTTTTGCCAGTGAAATAACAACATCAGCCTGCAGACCCAGCAGGTGATGGAGGTCGTGCTGAGTCTGATTGTGTTGCAGTTGCAGTTGGCTTATCTGGGAAAAACTGTCCACCAGGGCGGTGAGATCGGTGCCATTGATATCAAGCGTTAGATTACCTTCCAGCAAACCCTGCTGGGAGTGTTGATAGCGTTGCTGATACAGAGTGTGCATCTTGCGCAGCAGAGCCAGTCGTTGCTGCTCCAGGCGAGAACGGACTGCCAGAGAACGGGCTCGCTGGATGACTTGCCATTCCTGCCACAGCAGTTGCAGTTGTACTTTTGTGTGTGTGTCCCGTGCTGCGCTAATGCGCGACTGGCGGGTAATCAGGGGAATAATGTCATAGCCCAATCCAAGCCCCAGGCTGTTGCTGTACCCGGCGGTAGTGGGGTGATCAATATTAGTTGCGAGCAGTGGATCCGGCAGCAGGCCGGCGGCAAAGGCCTGTGCCCCGGCAACTTGCAGCTGTGCGCGGCGGACTCTGAGATCGGGATTAGCGAGAACGGCAACGATGGCTACTTCGGTTAAATCCAGGCCATCGGCCAGGTTGACCCGATAGCTATTTAATTCTGGCCTGATAGATTGATTTACTTTTGCCACAAGCAGGGACAGATCTTTTTCCAGCGGCGCCTGTTTCGGTAAAGGCTGAGGCTGGTAGGTCGTGCATCCCACCAGAAGCGAAAGACTGATCAGAGCAAGAAGAGGTCGGCTCCATGAAACTCTCTGGATTGTTAGTATCGACATATGAAAGTCTCACTGATTTTTTTCACCTTTGGTATTTGCATTTGCATCTGTTAATCATTTTTATTCCTCTTACTGATGACTAAAAGGGGGCATTATCGTTCTGGGCTAACAAGATGCAATGATGGCTTTCTTCTACATTCCCTTAGCCTTGATCCTGGTGCTCGCTCTTGTCTTTGTCTTCCTGAACTTGCGTCGAGTTTCGATGTTGTTGATAGATTACATTAGTACACCTTGCCAGGGTCTTTCCTGAACATTGCCAGATGGTATAGGGTTGTACTCAAAAGCCTGAGAGCATGCCGATATTATGTCATTCTGAAGGTCGGGGATGAGGGACGCAGGGCCAACCTTTCTGAACCGTAATAACAGACTGACTGGAGACTGGGCTAAAGTGCGGCCAGTCGAGGGTTCTATCAGGGTTAGTCTTATGTGGTGCAGTTGCTATTGGTTTTTGCTACTGATGATGTTGGGGGTTATGCCGGTGTTGGCCGATTCACCTCCGACTGAAACCGCCATTGCCGGTACCTGGCAGCCGCAAGCGTCCGCGTTTGCACGTGTGAGTGCACATCAGCAGACGGTACTCAGCCTGCCTTTTTTTGCGCGTATTGTGGCCCTGAATGTCGAGCCGGGAACGAAGGTAGCGGCGGGTGATGAACTGCTGCGCTTTGATGCTCCCCGGCTGCGTCAGCGTCTGGCCGTCTGGAAACAGGCGCTGCTGGAGCTTCGGCTGGCGAAAAAACGGTTGCAGGTGCTGCGTGAGAGTGAGCGGCAACATGTGATTACTCGTCAGGAACGCGTGCTGGGCGAACAGGCTGTTGCCCAGGCGCAGGGTCAATCCGGTTTGGCCTGGCAGATTCTGGCGGCTGATCTGGATCTGCTGCATATACAAATTGACAAAAAGACACTTGAGAATCGTATCAGCAAGTCTGGTCTGCAGGCCATCGCGCGAAATCTCGGCAGACTGCGCGCGCCCTTTGCCGGAGTCATCTCCATGCGCCGGGCGGCCCTGGGTGAACAACTCTCAGCAGGTAGTCCATTACTGGAGCTGGAAGTGCTCGATCCCGTGTATGTGGATGTGGGCGTGCCGGTACAGGAACTTCCTTTATGGCGGGGCGGGGAGACCTACTGGCTCAGGGATAAACAGCAGATCAGCCTGCAGCGTCTGGATGGTGTGCCTCTCTATGATGCCGGCAGTGGGCTTTGGTTGCGCCGTTATGAAAGCAAAAATCCCGGTGAACTTTTACGTGACGGAGCCTGGATCGAGGTTCAGCACCAGGGCGCTCCCCAGGCCGTTGTCTGGGTGCCGGCTGCGGCGGTAGTGGCGCGTAATGGCAAGAGCTGGTGTGTGATTCAGAAACAGCATCAGTTCAAAGCGGTTGAGGTGCGTGTGGGGGCGGCGTCTGCCGGGCGGATACCAGTATTATCCGGCCTTGAAGCGGGCACTAACGTGGTTACCCTGGGTGCTTACGAATTGCTTTACCGCGATCTCAAAGAACTCATCAAGTTCGTAGACTAGGGGGCTATCCATGTTCGAACGCCTTCTCCGTCAGCCCTTTGCCGTGATCCTCGGTATGTTGCTTATCGGCCTCGGTGGTCTTGCTTCATTACGCAATCTGCCGGTGGATCTGTTTCCACGTCTGGACTATCCGTTGATCAATATCGTCAGTCACTATCCGGCCGGCACCGCCGAGGATATGGAGCAACTGGTTACCCGGCCAATCGAGAACGCCATGCTGGGCTTAACCCATTTGCGCCGGGTCCGTTCTACCTCCAGCGCCGGGTTCTCCCAGGTTACGGTGGAGTTTAGTTGGGGGATGGATGTGTTGCAGGCGCGGCAGCTGGTGAGCAGCCGTCTGGCCAGTGTCAATTTGCCTGTTGCCAGCCAGAGTGCGCTGGAGAATATCGGTACCTCCCTGGCCATGCTTTCTACCTATACCCTGAGTGGTGGCGATCCTGTGGCTTTGCGCAGTTGGGCCGAGTATCGGCTGGCACCGCGGCTGGCGGCGTTGCCGGGGGTGGCCCGGGTAGCGGTGATGGGGGGCGGCGAAGCTGCCTGGCGTATCGATGCGGATCCGCTGCGGCTCAAGCGTTATCAGCTGTCCATGCAGGATATCGCCACGGCGGTGCGGGCGGCCAACGTGCTGGATACCGGTGGCTATATCGAGCAGCACGGTCGTGATCTGCTGATTCGTAGCGAAGGACGCCTGCTGACACTGGCGGATTTGAAGCGGGTGACGGTTCGCCATGACGCGCAGGGGCGTCCGGTGCGCTTGGGCGATGTCACTCGGGTTTATGCCGGTGCCAAACCACAGCGCTACGTCATTACCAGTAATCGTCAGCCGGCGGTGGCCTTCACTATTCAGAAACAGGTTGCCGCCAGTACCCTGGCGGTCTCCCGCGCTGTGGACAATATGCTGGCGGGATTGCCGTTGCCTGCGGGAGTCCATCTGCATAAATTTTATGACCAGGCCGAGATCATCGGTCTGGCCTACCGCAACATGCGCAACAATCTGCTCGTGGGGGCTTTGCTGGCTATTATGGTGGTGGTTTTCATCCTCGGCCGTAATCGCGCCAGTCTGGTGATTGCGATTACGTTTCCACTGACAGTATTGGCGACCTTTTGGCTTATGAACGGCCTGGGTCTGGGTCTGAACCTGATGACCCTGGGGGCGCTGACGGTTGCCATTGGTATGCTGGCGGACGATGCGATTGTGGTGCTGGAGAATATCGACCGTCATCGCCAGCGGGGGCAAATACCCTGGCAGGCGGCGTTGAGCGGTAGCCGTGAGATCCTGGGGGCGGATGTCGCCGGCACCCTCACTGTGCTGGCTGCTTTCGCACCGTTGGTAATGGTAGGCGGGCTGGCCGGTCGTTTGTTTCATCCTTTCGCGCTGACTTTCAGTCTGCTGTTGCTGTTTTCACTGTTGCTGTCTATTACTCTGATCCCGCTGGCGGCTGCCTACTGGATGCGGCCGCAGAGCGAGGCTAGGGCGTATCACGAAGGCCCTGGCGCCATTGCTGTGCACGGCTTTGAACGTTTTAATCTGCACTTGCTGGATGTTTTATTGCGCCACAGGATCAAAGCCCTGTTGCTGATCGTGTTGATGCTGCTGGGCAGTCTGGCCCTGCTGGCCTTCAATCCGGCACGCATGCTGCCGCTGCTGGATGAGGACAGTCTATTGCTGAGTTACGGGCTGGCGCCGGGTACCTCGCTGAGCGAGAGCAACCGGGTGGGTGACGATCTGGAGCGACGTCTGTTAGCGCTGCCCGCTGTGAAAGGTGTATTTCGTCGCACTGGTTCGCCCGGGTCATCGTTCTATATCGAAGGGCAGAATGAAGGTGAACTGGTGGTGCGGCTTGAGCAAGGCAAAGCGGTTGAACCGCTGGTAGTCAGGGCTGACATCAACCGGTTACTGGCTAACACGCCCGGTGTGGTGGGCCGGGTTAATGAGCCTACCAGTGAGAAACTGGACGAATCGTTCTCCGGTCTGCCTGCCCTGTTTGGCATTACCCTGTATGGCACCGATCTGAAACAACTCTATGCCAGTGCGGCACGGGTGGAGAAGGCCGCGCGTAAGGTAGACGGGTTATCCAATGTGGTCAACAACACCCGGGTTCCGGTGGACCAGGTGCGGCTGGTTATCGATCGCGCCGCTCTGGCCCGTTTTGATGTCGCTGCGGCTTCAGTGGCGCGAGCGGTACATCGCGCCATGCAGGGCGAGACCCTCAGCCAGGTGGTTATCAATCAGCAACCCATCGACATTTTTCTGCGTTACGCTTTACCCCGGCGTGACAGTCTTGCTGATCTGCGCCAGGTACAGGTGCCTGACCGTCAGGGACGCATGATTCCGCTGTCGCAACTGGCCCGCATCGAGACCCTGTCGAGCTACCCTCTTATCGAGCACCAGCGCGGCCTCCGCAGCCTGACCTTGACGGCCGAGATAGACGGCAATCCGTTTGCGGTCATCCGGCGTCTGGATCAGAGACTGACCGAATTGAAGCTGCCGCAGGATATCCAGTGGAGCTACACCGGCGAGTACGGTCAGCTTCTGCATACCGGCGGGCAAATGCTGTGGTTGCTGCTATCCTCCGCGCTGCTGGTTTACGGCATCATTACGGTACAGCTCGGCAACCTGCTGGATCCGGCGGTGGTGCTGAGCAAGTTGCCGCTGGATTTCATGGGCGCCGCTCTGGCTCTGTTTATTACTCGTCAGCCGCTGGATCTCACCGTGGCTATCGGTTTTATCACACTCATCGGCGTGGCCACCAACAATGGCATCATGCTGCTGACCTTTACCCGGGACTTTCGCCGTCAGGGGCTGGATGCCGTTGCCGCCGTGCGTGCGGCAGTGTGCCTGCGCAGCCGGCCCATGCTGCTGACCCATCTGACCACACTGCTGGCCCTGATCCCGGCGGCCCTGGGGCTGGGAAAGGGACCGCAGCTTTTGCAGCCGCTGAGCATTATGCTCTTTGGCGGCCTCACCGCAGGTACTCTGCTGACCCTGAACCTGCTGCCGGTTATTTATGTCATGACGGAGCGCTGGCGCAAACCGGTGGCCGAATCTGAGCTGAGCGGCTTTAAATAAAGTATCCCGCCGCAAGCGGACGGGGTAACTGGTTGAGCGGAGTGAAAAGAAGTATCGCGCCCAACAAAGCCTCGTTCGATATCCTGTTGGGCTTCATTTTATTCTGCCCATCAACCTACGGTTTCGCTACCAGCCGTGACGTTGTTATATTTTTTTAGCGGTTCAGAAGCCGGGCGAGTTACAGCTTTTCGATTTTAGCCTGCTGTTCTTTTAGCTGTTGTAACGAGGCGGCTGCGTCTTTTAGTTTTTCCCGTTCTTTTTCGACCACCGCCGGTGGCGCTTTGGCGACGAATTTTTCATTTTTCAGTTTGCCTTCGGTGCGGGCCATATCTTTCTCAAGGCGTTCGATTTCTTTGCCCAGACGCGCCAGTTCAGCGTTCTTGTCAATAAGGCCGGCCATGGGGATCAGCACTTTCATTTCACCCACCAGGGCGGTGGCGGATTCGGGTGCATCCTCACTGGCTTGCAGCCACTGAATGCTGCCGATCCGGGCCAGGGTTTTCAGATAGGGGATATTGGCGTCGAGCAGTTGCCGGTCACGCTCATTGCCGTTCTGCAATAACACGGGCAGGGGCTTGCCGGGCTTGATGTCCATACTGCTGCGGATCTTGCGCACGCCAAGGACAAAGGTTTTCAGCCATTCGATTTCAGCCAGCGCCTGTGGGTCAATCAGCGCTTCGTCAGTTTGTGGATAAGGCTGTAGCATGATGGTATCGGTGGTCGGTCGATTCTTTTGGTTGACGCCCGCCAGCGGCGCGACCCGCTGCCAGATCTCTTCGGTAATATAAGGCATGAGCGGGTGGGCCAGGCGCAGCAGGGCTTCCAGCACCTGGATCAGGGTGCGGCGGGCGCCGCGTTTGGCGGCCTCGCTGCTGTCCTCATTCATGAGTACCGGCTTGGTCAGCTCCAGATACCAGTCGCAGTATTCGTTCCAGGTGAATTCATAAATCGCCTGGGCCATGTGATCAAAACGATAATGTTCGATAGCGTCATGGATGCTGCGCGTGGTTTCCTGCAAGCGTGAAAGAATCCAGCGATCGGCGGCCGAGAGCTCGATCTCGCCGCCCTTAACGCCGCAGTCGTGGCTTTCGGTATTCATCAGCACATAGCGGGCGGCGTTCCAGAGTTTGTTGCAGAAGTTGCGATAGCCTTCGAGCCGGTCCATGGAGAGAATAATATCCCGCCCGGTGGAGGCCATGGCGGCAAAGGTGAAGCGCAAGGCGTCGGTGCCGAAGGCGGAGATGCCATTGGGGTAATTTTTGCGCGTGATTTTTTCGATACGCTCGGCCAGATGTGGTTGCATCATGCCTGAGGTGCGTTTTGCGACCAGCGATTCGAGATCGATACCATCGATGATGTCGATGGGATCCAACACATTGCCTTTCGACTTGGACATCTTCTGGCCTTCGGCATCACGTACCAGCCCATGAATATAGATCTCATGGAAGGGTACCTTGTGCATGAACTTCAGACCCATCATGACCATGCGTGCGACCCAGAAGAAAATAATGTCAAAGCCGGTGACCAGCACGCTGGTGGGATAAAAGGTTTCCAAGGCCTCGGTTTTTTCCGGCCAGCCGAGAGTGGAAAAAGGCCAGAGCGCGGAGGAGAACCAGGTGTCGAGCACGTCGTCGTCCTGACGCAGGGGGAAATCATCGCTGAGGCCGTGCTGTTCACGAATTTCGGCTTCATTGTGGCCCACATAGATGTTGCCCTGTTCGTCATACCAGGCCGGGATGCGATGGCCCCACCAGATCTGGCGGCTGATGCACCAGTCTTCGATGTTGCGCATCCATTCGTAGTAGGTGTTTTTCCAGTTGTCCGGGACAAAACGAATATCACCGTTCTCTACGGCTTCGATGGCGGGTTTGGCCAGCGGCGCGACTTTCACATACCACTGATCGGTAAGATAAGGTTCGATCACGCTGCCGGAGCGATCGCCGCGCGGTACCATGAGTTTGTGATCGTCAATTTTTTCCAGCAGGCCAGCGGCTTCCAGATCGGCTACAATTTGTTTGCGGGCGTCAAAACGATCCAGTCCGATATAGGCCCCGGGCAGGAGTGACCCCTCACTTTCCTCATTGGCGCGAATGCTGGCATCGTCGTTGAAAATATTGATTAGGCCGCCGTGGGGCAGTGCCTGAATGGCGGTATGGTCACGGTGGCGCTGCCAGACACCATAGTCATTGAAGTCGTGTGCCGGGGTGATTTTCACGCAGCCAGTGCCGAACTCGGGATCGACATAGTCGTCGGCAATAATTGGAATGCGGCGGCCCGTGAGCGGCAGTTCGACGAATTCACCCAGCAGGTGTTGATAACGCTCATCCCCCGGATGTACGGCTACGGCGGCATCACCGAGCAGGGTTTCCGGCCGGGTGGTGGCGACAATAATATGCCCCGTGCCATTGCTCAGCGGGTAACGCATATGCCATAAATGGCAGTTCACCTCCTTCCTGAGCACCAACGAGTCAGCGGCTGATGCGG
>UOFZ01000068.1_pt1 | contig 10941 bp, 12 predicted proteins | sample 1989551 | NCBI WGS metagenome assembly UOFZ01 (sample SAMEA4712198, study PRJEB27164) | hydrothermal vent metagenome | biome: marine basaltic hydrothermal vent biome; feature: marine hydrothermal vent; material: mineral | place: Pacific Ocean | collected 2011-06-14/2011-07-23 | depth 1691 m
TAATGCCGCCGTAAAAAACCTGCAGCAGCAAGGCGCCAATAATGGCCGCAATAAGGAGGGGCATACCCTCTTTGGCGATAGATGAATGCTGGCTTACCGGCATGGCCGACAGTCCGTGGCTAGTTAATTATATAGGGATAAAAGAACGGCCTGTGTTTATAACACAGGCCGTTCTTATTTTTTACTAGTTTTTGCTGGTATCCACAATTTTTTCAATCCAGGGCATCATCTTGCGCAATTTCGCCCCCACCTGCTCGATAGGATGCTCGGCATTCAGGCGCCGGTACGCGGTCATCTCGGGGTAGTTGGCCTGGCCTTCCAGAATGAAACGCTTGGCATATTCACCTGTCTGGATGTTGTGCAGGGCTTCTTTCATCGCCCAGCGGCTTTCATCATTAATCACCTGGGGACCGGTGACATATTCACCGTACTCGGCATTATTGGAGATGGAGTAGTTCATATTGGCAATGCCGCCCTCATACATCAGATCGACGATGAGCTTGAGTTCATGCAGGCATTCAAAATAAGCCATTTCCGGCGCATAACCGGCTTCCACCAGGGTTTCAAAACCGGCCTTGACCAGTTCCACTGCGCCACCACAGAGCACCGCCTGTTCACCGAACAGATCGGTTTCGGTTTCATCCTTGAAGCTGGTTTCAATAATGCCGGTACGACCACCGCCGATAGCCGAAGCATAGGACAGAGCAATATCTTTCGCCTTGCCACTGGCATCCTGATAAATCGCAACTAAATCCGGAATCCCGCCACCCTTGACGAACTCAGTGCGGACAGTATGTCCCGGCGCCTTAGGTGCAATCATAATCACATCCAGATCCTTGCGCGGCACAACCTGGTTGTAATGAATACTGAAACCATGAGCAAAAGCCAGTACCGCACCCTGCTTCAGATTGGGCTCGATATCCTGCTTGTAAAGCTGTGACTGAAACTCATCCGGGGTCAGCACCATCACCAGATCGGCAGCCTTGACTGCCTCGACTGTATCCTTGACAGTCAGACCGGCATTCTCGGCCTTAATCACGGAAGCAGAACCGGCACGCAGGGCAACCGTGACATCGACACCGGAGTCCTTGAGATTGTTGGCATGGGCGTGGCCCTGTGAACCGTAACCGATGATGGTCACTTTCATGCCTTTGATGATGGAAAGATCACAATCTTTGTCGTAATAGATATTCATTAAACTGTTCCTGTATCTGTTATATTAAGATAAATAATGTCCAACCTGAATCACACCCGTAACGACTTGCCGCCCCGCGCAATTCCCGTCGCACCTGAACGCACCGTTTCAAGAATGCTGCTCTGATCAATCGTTTGCAGGAAGGCGTCCAGCTTGTCACCGGAACCTGTCAGCTCGATGACATAGGTCTTGTCAGTCACATCCAGCACGCTGCCGTTAAAAATATCCGCCATGCGTTTGAGTTCCGCGCGCTGCTCTGCGTTTGCCGCCTGCACCTTGACCATCATCAGCTCGCGTTCGATATGTACGCCTTCACTGATGTCCGCCAGCTTGACGATATCAATCAGCTTGTTGAGCTGTTTTTTGATCTGTTCGATCACATTATCCGAACCCCGGGTCACCAGGGTCATGCGCGACAGCGATGGATCTTCGGTCGGCGCGACGGTCAGGGATTCAATATTGTATCCGCGCGCGGAAAACAGGCCGGCCACGCGCGACAGCGCACCCGCCTCGTTTTCCATCAATAATGAAATAATATGACGCATCTCAGGCTAACTCTCTTTCTTGCATTTCATGATGCCCCTTACCGGCTGCAATCATGGGGTAAACATTTTCGGTCTGATCGGTCACAAAGTCCATGAATACCAGACTGTCCTTCATCGCAAAGGCTTCTTTCAGCGCGCCTTCCACGTCTTCCGGTTTTTCAATCCGCACACCGACATGGCCGTAACTTTCCGCCAGCTTGACGAAATCCGGCAACGCATCCAGATAGGAATGCGAATAGCGGCTTTCATAGAAAAATTCCTGCCACTGACGCACCATACCCATGTAACGATTATTCAGACAGATAATCTTGAGCGGCAGATCAAGCTGCCGTGCGGTCGACAATTCCTGAATGCACATCTGGATGCTGGCCTCGCCAGTGACACAGGCCACCGTCGCATCCCGATGCGCCAATTGTACCCCAATCGCAGCCGGCAAACCGAAGCCCATGGTGCCCAGGCCACCGGAGTTAATCCAGCGACGCGGTTTGTCGAACTTGTAGAACTGCGCGGTAAACATCTGGTGCTGACCGACATCGGAGGTCACGAAAGCATCACCGCCAGTCACTTCATAGAGTTTTTCAACCACGTACTGGGGTTTAATCAACTCGCTGCCGCGATCATACTGCAGACAGTCCCTGCCGCGCCACTGGCCAATCTGGCTCCACCATTTTTTCAGCGCAGCGGCATCATTCTGTTTCTCGCTGGCCTCCAGTTCCCGACTCAGATCGCTGACCACTTGCTTGATATCACCGACGATGGGCACATCAATTCGGACATTCTTGGAAATCGAGGCCGGATCAATATCCACATGGATAATTTTCGCATGCGGACAGAATTTTTTTAGATCTCCCGTCACCCGATCATCAAAGCGCGCGCCGATGGCGAGCAGCACGTCACAGTCATGCATGGCCATATTGGCTTCATAGGTGCCATGCATTCCCAGCATGCCGACAAACTGGGGATCGGTGGCCGGATAGCCCCCCAGCCCCATCAGGGTGTTGGTAACGGGAAAACCCAGCCTGCGGCAAAACGCGGTAAATTCTTCAGCCGCATTGCTCAAAACAACCCCGCCACCCGAATAAATCATCGGCCGTTTCGCTGACAGAATCAGCTCAACCGCTTTAGTAATCTGTCCCGGGTGGCCTTTCACCGTCGGCTGATAGGAGCGCATGCTGAAATCTTCCGGATAGCTATACGGAATCTTTACCGCCGGATCAGTAATGTCCTTGGGAATATCAACCACTACCGGCCCTGGTCGTCCGGTGGTAGCAATATAAAACGCCTTGCGCAAGATACTGGCCAGATCATTGACATCCTTGACCAGGAAATTGTGTTTGACGCAGGGGCGGGTAATGCCAACTGAATCGACTTCCTGAAAGGCGTCACTGCCGATAAGCGGGCTGGCTACCTGTGCCGTCAGCACCACCAGCGGAATGGAATCCATATAGGCAGTAGCGATACCGGTCACCGCATTGGTCGCGCCCGGGCCGGATGTCACCAGCGCCACCCCCGGTTTGCCGGTAGAACGGGCAAAACCGTCAGCCGCATGCACCGCACCCTGCTCGTGACGAGCAAGAATGTGCTTGACCTTTTCCTGACGAAAAATGGCATCGTAAATATGAAGGGCTGCGCCGCCCGGATAACCAAAGACAAATTCAACACCTTCATCCTGTAAAAACTGGACAAGGATATCGCCACCACCAAGTTTCACGTCTGCTTCTCCCGCATGATCGGTATTTGATGCAGCAAACAAAACCGTCCTGCCACATCGTACTCACGAAACTGCATATTATAATCAGTCAATCCGGATAATTGCACTAAATTACACTATCTCGGGTAAAAATCGACAATTCTGTATGCCTGCGCAGGGTCTTGTGAGGCAAAAATAACCAGCAAGGCCAAAAGTGTGGCCAAGTCCGCATTTACACAGAACATGTCAGTTCAGGCCGGGGCCGTTATGGTATACACTTAAAAAAAGCCCGACACTAGCCCCATAATCAAGAATACGGAATCCCAATACGCACGAAAGCGCGTCACTGAGCAGGTAAGCCCCATGCGAAGAGTATCCATCATCCTTTTAGCAAGCCTATTCATGCTCGGCAGCAGTTATGCCGCCAGCTCCTATAAATGGGTCGATAGCAATGGCCATGTCGTGTATTCACAACAACCACCCGCCGAAGGCACCCGCTACCAACGTATTAAAACCATTGCCCCCTCCTCCCGCCCCAGTTCAACATCTGATGCGTCAAGCCCTGCCGGTTCCGCCCGGGAGTCGATCATGCAGGACGAAATCAAACGCAAAAAAAACGAGCTGGTTAAAAAGGAAATGGAAAAAAACGCCGCCAAGCGTGCGGATGACTGCAAACTGGCCAAAGATCATCTGCGTTTTTATCAGGTGCAGCGGCGCTGGAAGGACAAAGACGGCAATATCAAAAGCATGGATGACAAGGAGCGCCTAAAAAAACTTGACGAAGCCAAGCAACAGGTCGCTGATTTCTGTAGTTAAATAAATACCGGGAATTCCAATGCCCTACCTGAAAATTCAGAGTAATCTCACTATTGAAGAAGCTTCGGCCAGCCGCTTACTGGCCGAAGCCTCAAAACGGGTCGCCCATGAACTGGGTAAACCGGAAAACTACGTCATGGTGGCACTGGAACCTGTGCAAGCCATGCTGTTTGCCGGCAGCAGCGATCCTCTCGCCTACCTGGAACTGAAAAGCATCGGCCTGCCGCAAAGCAAAACACCCGCACTATCCGCCGCACTCTGCAGCCTGATTGAAGAACAGCTTGGCATTCCCGCCTCTCGTATCTATATCGAGTTTGCCGATGCCCCGCGAGCCATGTGGGGCTGGGACGGCGGCACGTTCTGAAAATACGAAAATCTAACGCGAAAACGCAAAGTTTTATTCTGTAAGTTGTTAAACCGTGTATGGATATGCAGTGTGTAAGGTTGGGTTGAGCAACGCGAAGCCCAACATGGTGCGATATTTTGTTGGGCTTCATAAACACCATTCAGCCCAACCTACAACTTAATACTCCATCCGCTTGCGGCGGGGTAGTTCATTTTCTGCAAAAACAAACAAGCTTTTTAAACTTTGCGTCTTCGCGCCTTTACATTAGATTTTTTATCCCCCCTCCCCTGTACGCCTTCCCCCATAAACCGCTAAAATCCCTCTTTTTATCAACCAGAAGAAGCCATACCATGCGCGTATCCCGATTCCTGCTTGCCACCCAGAAAGAAGTCCCCGCTGATGCTGAGATTATCAGCCACCAATTGATGCTGCGCGCGGGTATGATTCGCAAACTCGCCGCCGGTCTGTATACCTGGCTGCCGCTGGGACTGCGGGTATTGCGCAAGGTTGAAACCATTGTACGCGAGGAAATGAATCACGCCGGGGCGCAGGAAGTCCTGATGCCGGCAGTGCAGCCGGCCGAGCTGTGGCAGGAGTCCGGACGTTGGGAACAGTACGGACCCGAACTGCTGCGCATGCAGGACCGACACGGGCGTGACTTCTGTCTCGGCCCCACCCACGAGGAGATTATTACCGATCTCGCACGCAACGAGCTGCGCAGCTACAAACAGTTGCCCGCCAATTTCTACCAGATTCAAACCAAGTTCCGCGATGAAGTACGACCCCGCTTCGGCATCATGCGGGCGCGCGAATTTATCATGAAGGACGCCTATTCCTTCCATCTGGACAAAGCGTCGCTGGATGAAACCTACCAGATCATGCATCAGACCTATTGCCGTATTTTCGATCGCCTGGGTCTGGACTATCGCCCGGTGCGGGCCGACTCGGGCGCCATCGGCGGCAGCCTCTCGCATGAATTTCATGTGCTGGCCGAATCCGGCGAAGATGCCATTGCCTTTAGCGATGAAAGTGATTATGCCGCTAATACCGAGATGGCCGAGGCCCTTGCGCCAGACACGCCACGCCCGGCGGCCAATGAAGAAATGAAGACGGTGGCCACGCCGGATCAACACAGCATCGAAGAAGTCAGTAAACAGCTGGGGCTTAGCCCGGAAAGATGCCTGAAAACCCTGATCGTCAACGGCGAAGACGATCAGCTGATCGCTCTGGTACTGCGCGGCGATCATGAACTCAACCCCGTTAAGGCGGAAAAGATTGACGCAGTGGCCAGCCCCCTGAGCTTCGCCGACGAGGACAGCATTAAAAAGAGCATCGGTTGCGCACCGGGGTCCATTGGTCCTGTCGGCCTGTCTATCCCTGTCTATATGGATCGTAGCGCCGCTGTGGTCGCCGACTTCGTTTGTGGTGCTAATACTGACGGCCAACATCTTAAGGGTGTGAACTGGGGCCGCGATCTGCCTGAGGCCGAAATCGTAGACATCCGCACCGTAGCCGCGGGCGATCCCAGCCCGGATGGCAAGGGCAAACTGGTGATTAAACGCGGCATCGAAGTCGGCCATGTTTTCCAGCTCGGTACAAAATATAGTGAAGCTCTCAAAGCCGGCGTGCTCGATGAAAACGGTAAAAACGTGATCATGAGCATGGGCTGTTACGGCATCGGCGTCTCGCGCGTGGTGGCCGCCGCTATCGAACAAAATCATGACCAATACGGCATCATCTGGCCGGATGTCCTCGCACCTTTTCAAATCGCCCTGCTGCCCATGAATATGCACAAATCCGAACGCCTGCGCACAGCCACCGAAACACTATATACCGAATTACAAGCTGCCGGTTTCGACGTGCTGCTGGACGATCGCAAAGAACGTCCGGGGGTAATGTTTGCCGATATGGAGTTAATTGGCATTCCCCACCGCCTCGTAATCGGCGAAAAAGGTCTGGACAAAGGCCTGCTGGAATACAAAGGACGCAAGGATAGTGAAAAACAGGACGTGGCTGCCGATACTGTTATCGAGTTTTTGAAGCAAAAAATAGTTTAAGCCACCGTTCGTCCTGAGCCCTGTCGAAGGAAGCCCTTCGGCTTCGCTCAGGAGAGCCTTGTCGAAGCCCCGTGCCCACCCTACCGGACTCCGGAGTAAATCATTTTTTCTGACCATGATGACTGCCTCTAACATACTCATCGCTTTGATCTGTGTTTTGCTATCCATCACACAGGTCAAGGCTGCGCCAGTTACAAAAACAGATGATGCACTGCGTCTGTTATTGATAAAAGCCATCAATGACAGCAGCAGTTTTAATGATCGCTTCGATGCCGAGGTCTGGCTGGTGGATATGTCGGCGCGTCTGGCATCGCGTATACCCGATGCCGCAAAACGCATTTCTATGCTCAAGCAGATTCATTACGAAGCCACCCGCGCCGGACTGTATCCGGGACTGGTTCTGGCCGTGATCGATGTTGAAAGCAACTTCAACCGTTACGCTATTTCCCGGAGCGGCGCGATGGGGCTGATGCAGATCATGCCCTTCTGGCTGGATGAAATCGGGAAACCCGGTGACAACCTGTTTGACCTGGAAACCAACCTGCGCCTGGGTTGCACGATTCTGCGCTATTATATGGATAAAGAGAAAGGCAATTTAAGCCGCGCCCTGGCGCGTTATAATGGCAGCCTGAACAACTATCGCTATAGCAAAAAGGTGTATCACGCTCTGGATAGCCGCTGGCGTAAACGCTAAATTAGGCGTTCCAAATACCCGATCACTTGTGACTTTCCGCGTTCGTGGTGATCCTTCGGCGTTGCTCAGGAGAGCGCTTGTCGAACCATGAGCGTGGAAATGCTGCGAATAGAGTGCTTAATCTGCTTGTCCTTCGACAGGGCTCTCCTGAGCGAAGCCGAAGGGCTTCCTTCGACAAGGCTTCCTTCGACAAGGCTCAGGACGAACGGTAATTCCTAAAGTGTACGGGTATTTGGAGCAGTTATTTAGCAACGAAAAAATTCAGCCGGTTGAAAAATTGTCTATTTTCAATAGTTCATTTTCCCGACAGCTGACTGATTCAACCTGCGCCGCAGGCGGCCCGGATTTCAGCCATTCACATAACTGCGCAACAACCTCTTGCTCACCACAGGCCAAGACTTCGACGCTACCATCAACGCGGTTATAAGCAAATCCAGTGAGACCCAGTTTCTCGGCTTGCTTCTGGGTACTGGCCCGAAAAAAAACACCCTGCACCTGACCTTCAACAATACAATGCACACAAATATTCATACTATTAATTTAATTTTCTGTTTTTTCTATTTCATACAATGAAGGAAGGGAAACACTACGAAGCTGTTTTTCAATATTAGCCAGCCCATCCAGGGTTCTATTTAGATTGACGTTCCAGTTATCCAGTTTACTCCACTCCCCATCTTTTTCCGGGGCGTTGACAGCCAGCTTGCGATACAGGTCAAGCAGCGTCAATTGTGAAAAATTATCCGTCAGGCGCCAGTTATTTTTAGTTACCTTGCGTACAAAACCCGCCAGGCGCAATTTTTCCAGCAGTGCCGGCAGCTTTGTATTCTGCCAGTTTTCCTTTGCCTTCAGTTTATCCAGACTCAATCCCCCGGCGTTTGAGCCTTTCTCATTCTGCCATAAATAGCCCAGAACTCTGAATGCCTGCACCAGTTCAAAGTCTGTCGTATTTATATTCCCTGGCACCTGAAATATCTCAAGATTGTAGGTAATTTCTGCCCCCAACAAAACGATTAGCCAGGATACATGTATCCAGACCAGTAGAAGCGGAATGGCCGCCAGTGCGCCATAAAGTAATTCATAAGTTGGAAACCAGGCGATATACAGGGCAAACAGATATTTGGCAATTTCAAACAGAATGGCGGCCACGGCGGCACCGCTAAAAGCATGCCGCCAACGCACAGGGATGTTAGGTATCCAGTGATACATTACCGCTAGCAACAGGCCGGTCGCCATCATCGGCAGCATGGTCAGAATCAGGGTACGCAAACCGAAACTCTCGACGGCTTCAGAAACATAGGGTAGAGCCATAACAAAAGTCGTCGCGGCCAGGCTGGCGGCCAATATCAGCGGGCCGATGAGTAGAAACAACAGCAGCAACAATAAGCGAAGAAGGGTGCGCGGCGTACGCTTGACCCGCCAGATGCGGTTAAAAGCAACATCGATGGTATTCAGCAACAGAATGGCCGTCACGAACAGACCAATACTACCAAGGGTGCTGAGTCCCGCCGTCCTGTGCACAAAATCAAGCAAATAATTCTGTACCCCCTCGCCAACGGTGGGAACAAAAATATTAAGCACAAACTGTTCGACAGTATCCAACCAGCCGGAAAATAAGGGCAGCACACTGAACAGGGAAAAGGCAACTGACAGCAAAGGCACCAACGCCAGCAGGGAGGTGAAGGTAAGGGACGCAGCGATCTGGCTAATGCCGTTGCGCTTGCTCTGCGCCAGCACATGCAGCCAGAAATAAAAAAACGGGTGACCGATAAAAAGCAGTCGTTGGATGTTCATCACCATTAAAAAAGGGCCCGTTACGGGCCCTTCAGATTCAACCTCGGTTTGCTGTCAAATCAGCGGGCAAGGTATGCCGTATCGGAATCTTCAACCACACCCAGGCTCCAGCTACCACGGGATTTGGCATGGGCAACCGCTGCATCCACATCCGCAGATGAGGGGTTGGTATTGATATCCAGCTTCTGACCGGGATAAATCAGATCGGCATCCTTGATTTGATCGCTATTGTTCTTATAAATCAGCGGCCACTGGTAAGGATTGTTGTAAATGCTGGGTTTGGCTGAGATGTCCCACAAATTATCACCACGCGTAACGGTATATTGCTGTGTGCTAGCCGTTACCACTGCGGCTTTTGCAGAACTTTCACTGGCCGTTGCCGCTTTCGCTGCTGCTGCCGCAGCCGCCAATCTTTTCATTTCAATGTTTTTCTGTTTAATCGCATTTTCGGCCTGACGGCGGGCTTTGTTGGCCAGTTTGACCGCTTCAGCATAACGGCCTTCAGCCATGGCTTTTTTAGCTTTCTTAATCAGCTTGCCGGTATCACGCCATTCGTATTCTTCAGCTTTTACTTGATCATTTGCTGTCTTTGCAGCAGCAATTGCAGCTGCGGCCGTATCCTGCCCGACTTCTTCTGTGGTGCTCGCACAACCAACGGTAAGACTGACTGCCAGCACCAGCAATGAGGCTAGTTTTAGCGAGTGGAATATCTTCATGTTATCGACTCCGATTTTTTAGAGATTATTTAAAAATGTAAATTCCTGAAAATTCAAAATTTGTCTTACTATTAACTGTATCAAATCCCGGCATACCCACTCATTAAATATAATTCAGGAATTGTGCCTAAATCTATTAACGGTCTGTCGCGATCAAATATTAGCAGAAACTAAAGAAATTTTACTCATTCCTTGCATAAACGCAAGTATTTCAAGCAATTTTTGCCTATTCATTCTGTTTTTTCTGCAGGGCTTTCTGGCGTGCCTGCATGGCCTGCTGCTTTGCTTTCAGTGCCGAACTACGGGCAGAAATATAATCCCCGTCCTCAAGTTGCTGACTGGCCTCTTGCAATAATTGCTCAGCCTGTTCCAGCATAGCTGCGGCACGAACTTCGGCTCCTGCATCCCGCGCCGCCTGGATGGTTTGGCGGGCATTGCTCATATCCTGTACCGGTGCCGTCATAGCAGCACAACCACTCATCAATAAAATGATGAAGAAACTATAGAAAAACCTGATGACAGAATCAGTCTGATGATGCATACGGCTGGGAATGCGCTCGTTCGTGAGAATAGTGCTAAAGAAAACTATCATCGCACTATGGGACTGTCAAGAAAAGACGCTAGAATAGATATATGAATGAAATACTGGTTTTATATTACAGCCGCGACGGCTGCGATGGCGCAGCAGATTGCCTGCGGCGTCGAAAGCGTGGCGGGCTTCAGCGCGCGCATTCGCACTGTTGCCGAGGTTTCCAACCGCGGTGAAATCTTTGATGACAGCATTCCTGGCAGCGGCCCCCCCTATGCCGAGGCAAATGATCTGTTCGATTGCGCCGGACTCGCACTTGGTAGTCCCACCCGTTTTGGCAATATGCCGGCGGCGTTGAAATATTTTATCGATTCAACCAGCCCTCTCTGGCTGCAGGGTGCATTAACCGGCAAGCCCGCTTCGGTATTCACTTCCACCTCAGCCTGCACAGCGGTCAGGAAACCACACTATTATCCAATGATGCTGTGCCCCTGAGTGAGGAGGAACTGCGTCTCTGTCAGGCCCAGGGACGACGGCTAGCAAGCATCGCCAAGACTCAGCT
>UOFZ01000169.1_pt1 | contig 10854 bp, 10 predicted proteins | sample 1989551 | NCBI WGS metagenome assembly UOFZ01 (sample SAMEA4712198, study PRJEB27164) | hydrothermal vent metagenome | biome: marine basaltic hydrothermal vent biome; feature: marine hydrothermal vent; material: mineral | place: Pacific Ocean | collected 2011-06-14/2011-07-23 | depth 1691 m
AAGACGGTCGCCAAGAAGACGGTCGCCAAGAAGAAGGTTGCCAAGAAGACGGTCGCCAAGAAGAAGGTCGCCAAGAAGACGGTTGCCAAGAAGAAGGTTGCCAAGAAGAAGGTTGCCAAGAAGAAGGTCGTCAGGAAAAAGACGGCTTCGAGGGCGAGACGTTAAATCAAATTCTGCGTACACGGAGTAAATAACGCGCCCATGTCTTCAAGCATGAATTATCTTTATGGTCTGCATGCCGTGCAGGCCGTGCTGGAAAAAGAACCCGAGACTATTTCGGCACTGTGGCTGGAACATGCCCGCCGTGATGCGCGGGCGCAGACCCTTATGACGTTGGCACGGAATGCCGGTATCGAAATTAAAAAGGTCAAACGAGAGGAACTGGATAGCCTGGTGGGGGAGGTCCGTCATCAGGGCGTGGTGGCTGCAGCCACGATGGTCGCAGCCAGAGATGAGGCCTGGTTGAAAACCTTTCTATCCTCGCTACAGGATCCTCCCTTTTTACTGGTTCTGGACGGCGTGACCGATCCGCATAATCTGGGTGCCTGTTTGCGTACTGCCGATGCTGCTGGCGTGCATGCCGTGATTGCGCCACGCGACAAGGCTTGTGGTTTGACCGGAACGGTGCGCAAGGTGGCTTGTGGCGCAGCTGAAACCGTTCCTTTTGTGCAGGTGACGAATCTTGCCCGCAACCTGCGTATGTTGCAGAAACTGGGGATCTGGTTGACCGGTGCCGATGCTGAAAGCTCACAGGATATTTATGCGACCGATCTGTGTGGCCCGTTAGCTCTGGTGATGGGGGCGGAGGGCCGTGGTTTACGACGACTGACACAGGAACACTGCGATCAACTTATCCGTTTGCCTATGCGTGGCAGCGTGCCGAGCCTCAATGTATCGGTTAGCACCGGAATCTGTCTTTATGAAGCTTTAAGACAAAGAAACCAGAAATAAGAGTATCTTCAAGGATAGATAGTACGTTGTTTTTCCTTTTAGCCTGCATTTTTTTATCTTGTATCTTTCCTCTACTTTAAGTAAAATCGCCGTTTTTCGCCGCACCGCACCGTCCCGATTTTAAGAGGGCTGGATGCGAACAATTTATTTTAACTCCTTGTCTTACCGCAATGACGGAAGGCTACAACCCGAAGGGAGCTGTATGAGACACTACGAAATCGTGTTTCTGGTCCACCCTGACCAGAGCGAACAAGTTCCAGGCATGATCGATCGTTATCGCGCCACGATTGAAGGCAATGCCGGCAAGATTCATCGTCTTGAAGACTGGGGTCGGCGTCTGCTAGCTTATCCTATTCAGAAAATTCACAAAGCTCATTATGTGTTGATGAACATCGAGTGCAACCAGGAAACGCTGGATGAACTGGAAAGCGCCTTTCGCTTTAATGATGCGGTTATTCGTAATCTGATTATCCGCCGTGATGAGGCGATTACTGAAGAATCACAAATGGCGAAAAAAGACGAGCGTGAAGAACGTTCTCCTCGTCCCGTGCGTAGCGCACCCCCTGCGCCGATTAGTGAAGCCGCACCAGCCGCTGATAATTCGAGTGAAGCCGCTCCAGCCGCTGATAATTCGAGTGAAGCCGCACCGGCTACCGAGACCGATGAGGTCAAACCGGCAACTGAAGAAGCTTGAGTTTGCACTGATTGCTTAACAATATATTCTAGAGGAATTTGAAAATGGCACGTTTTTTTAGACGCAGAAAGTTCTGTCGTTTTACTGCAGATGGCATCAAGGAAATTGACTACAAGGATCTGGCGCTGTTAAAGGCCAATGTTACTGAAAGTGGTAAAATTGTACCCAGCCGCATTACAGGCACCAAGGCGCGTTACCAGCGTCAGTTGGCGACTGCTGTGAAGCGCGCGCGTTATCTGGCGTTACTGCCTTATACCGATTCGCACAAGTAGAAGGTATTGGCTTCCGTTTCCTGGCTAAAGTCACAAGGCTGAAAGCAGGCAAATGAAAGGATTGGCTGCCTATGTCATGCGGGGCCGTTTGCAGGCTTTGCTGATCGCCTCCGGTTTGTTACCACTGGCCTTGATGTTGATGCCACTGAGCTGGCCGCTTAGTTTTTTTAGTGCTGCCGTAGTAGGGCTGGTTACTCTGGTTCAGGGGGTGCGTGAAGGCTTATTGGTGTTGCTGGGGGGCTGCCTGGTGGTGTCCTTGCTTGGTTTGCTAATTCCAGGCAATGTTTTTGTGGTTATCGGTTTTGCCCTGTTGGCCTGGTTGCCGGTCTGGTTTCTGGCTCTGGTATTGCGACAGACAGTGTCGCTAAATCTTAGCTTGTTATTAGGTGCTCTGCTGGGAATCATTGCCGTGGGCAGTTTTTTTCTGTTTACGGGTGATCCGGCCACCTGGTGGTATCAGCACTTCATTCACAATGTGTTGCCCGTGCTGGAAAAGGCCGGGATGGTCTTTAATGATCGGACCAAGCTCGAGGCCGAACTGTTGAAAGCCAGTCACCTGATGACAGGGTCGCTTGCGGCTTTCATGTTGCTGGGTGCCGTTGCTGGTTTGTTTATTGCCCGGCGTTGGCAGGCGAGCCTGTATAACCCTGGCGGTTTTCAGAGCGAATTTTATCAGTTACGTTTTGGCGTAACGCCCGCCTTGGTTGCGCTGGCGTTGTTAGCGGCCGCTTTGCTTGGTCCTGGCTTGCTGGGCAGAGGCCTCTGGGCTGATCTTCTGGTGAATATATTATCGCCAGTGGTGGTGGTTTTTCTGTTTCAGGGGTTGGCGATTGGTCATGTTTTGATCAAAGCTCGCGGACGGAATTCAGCCTGGCTAGTTGGCATGTACATGTTGTTGCTGTTTGGGTTGCCGTATAGTCCGGTGCTGTTGGCCTTGCTGGGTATGTTTGATAACTGGCTGGATTTACGAACTAAATTTGGAGGTCAAAACACCGGGGGAAGGGCTTGAGCCTGATATCTCTGATGTGGACCTGCTTGAACATAATTTTAAAGATAAATAGAGGTACGTCGTGATGGAAGTGATTCTTCTGGAAAAAGTAGCTAACCTGGGTAATCTGGGTGACAAGGTAACGGTAAAACCGGGATATGGACGCAATTTCCTGGTTCCATCCAGAAAAGCGGTGCCGGCAAACAAGGCCAATATCGAAGCCTTTGAAGCTCGTCGCGCCGAACTTGAAAAAGCCGCTGCCGAAGCGCTGGCGGCTGCCAAGGCCCGGGCAGAAAAACTGACCGCGCTGGCGCAGATAGTGATTAAAACTAATGCCGGTGAGGAAGGTAAACTGTTTGGTTCGGTTGGGGTAGGGGATATTGCCGAGGTGATTACAGCTGCCGGTGAAGAAGTTGCCAAGCGTGAAGTGAATATGCCAGAAGGCCCTATCCACATGGTCGGTGAATACGAGCTGGAGATTCAGCTGCATTCTGATGTGGTACAAAGCATTACAGTAGTCGTTGAAGCTGAGTAAGTACTAACTAAAACAGTTTGAAAAAGGCCATGCTTTTTCAAGCTTGAAGCGGAAAACAATCTTTTGCGTTTTTTCAGTTGCGGACAGTCAATTTTTTCTGTCTGTGATTGAAACAGCGTATTACCATCCTGCAGCCTTAGTGCTATCCTCTCCCTATGTCAAAGCTGGCAGAGAACCGGCACTGATCCCGGCATCATATAAAAATAATCCTCTGTGCAGGATGCACCTTGAGTAAGAAGCTGTTCCAGGCGAGTCACAACCGGCTGCTGGAAACGGTTCACCCGTAAGCCCTGGCTACGCCAACTGTATTGTCTATCTGGAGTGTTCATGCAAGAAATTGCTTATCCTGATCCCGGTCCCGAAATGGAAAACGATGCGCTACGTATGCCGCCGCATTCCATTGATGCGGAACAGTCGGTGCTGGGTGGCTTGATGATTGATAATTCCACTTGGGATCAGGTGGTTGAGTTGATTTCTGAAGGAGATTTCTACCGCCGCGATCATCGGCTGATTTTTCAGGCTATTGCTACCCTGGCTGAAGAGGATCAACCCTTTGATCCCATAACCCTGAAAGAGTGGCTGGATGGACATGGTCGGCTGGATGAAGTCGGCGGCCTGGCTTACCTGGGAACGCTGTCCAATTACACGCCCACAGCTGCCAATATTGGCGCCTACGCAAAAATTGTACGGGAAAAAGCGGTGTTGCGTAACCTGATTCGGGTGACTACGGATATCGCCAATACTGCCTATCATCCCGAGGGTCGCAACAGCAACGAAATCCTGGATATGGCGGAAAAACAGGTGTTTGATATCGCTGAGAGCGGTGCGCGTGCACGTTCCGGCTATATCGGTATCAAGACCCTGTTGACCAAGGCTGTGGACCGGATCGACAAGCTATACCAGAATCCTTCTGCCTATACCGGCATTCCTACCGGCTTTACCGATTTTGATAGCAAGACTTCGGGTTTGCAGAGCTCAGATCTGATTATCATCGCCGGGCGGCCATCGATGGGTAAGACCACTTTTGCCATGAATATCGTTGAAAATGTGGCTATCAAAAACAACTCGGCGGTAGCAGTCTTCAGTATGGAAATGCCGGGCGAGTCGCTGGTGATGCGCATGCTGTCTTCTCTTGGTCGGATTGACCAGCACAAGATCCGCACTGGTCAGCTTGATGATGGCGATTGGCCGCGCCTGACCTCAGCAATGAGTCTTCTGAATGATAAAAACATTTTTATTGACGATACGGCCAGCCTTAATCCCATGGAAATTCGCGCCCGCGCCAGGCGCATTAAGCGGGATCATGGCAGCCTGGATTTGATCGTGATCGATTACCTGCAGCTGATGCAAACACATGGCGGTTCTGAAAACCGCGCCACCGAGATTTCCGAAATTTCGCGCGGACTGAAAGCTTTGGCGAAGGAACTGAGCGTACCGGTGATCGCCCTGTCACAGCTTAACCGTGGACTCGAACAGCGGCCTAACAAACGTCCGATTATGTCGGATCTGCGTGAGTCGGGTGCAATTGAGCAGGATGCCGATTTAATCGTCTTTATTTACCGTGATGAAGTTTACAACGAAGAAAGCCCGGACAAGGGTACGGCAGAAATCATCATTGGCAAACAGCGTAATGGTCCCATCGGCATGTCGCGCCTAACCTTCATCGGTCAGTACACCAAGTTTGAAAACTTTATCTCGAACGGCGCCTATGAGGGAGACTATGCATGAGTTGTGCCCCGTCGGCGCGGATTGATCTCGCCGCCCTGCGCCATAACCTGACGGTAGCGCGTCGCCATGCCCCCGATTCAAAACACCTCGCGGTAATCAAGGCCAATGCCTATGGTCATGGCATGGTACGCGTGGCGCAGGCACTGGAGGCGGTGGATGCCTTTGCCGTGGCGCGTATTTCCGAGGCCCTGCGTTTGCGTGAAGCGGGTATTCGCAAAGATATTCTGTTGCTCGAAGGCGTTAATAACCGGGATGAGTTGCAGCTGGCTCAGCAACAGCAGTTACAACTGGTGGTGCATCAGGCTGAACAGATCCAGCTCTTGCAACAACTGACGGGTGATCCCCTTGGCGTCTGGTTGAAGATTGATAGCGGCATGCAGCGGCTGGGTTTTCGCCCAGAACAGCTTGTATCGGCATATCGGCAGCTACGTGAATGTGCCAGCGTTAAGGGTGCACCCGTGCTAATGACCCATCTGGCCAATGCCGATGATCGCAGCAATGCCAGCACCGGGGAGCAATGCCGTCGTTTTGATCGTGCCGTTGTGGATCTCGAAGGTGAATACAGTATCGCAAATTCCGCTGGTCTGCTGGGCTGGCCCGCTACGCGCCGTCACTGGGTGCGCCCGGGGATCATGCTCTATGGTGCGTCTCCCTTCATCGATAGCCGTGCGGCAGACTGGGATCTGCGGCCAGTGATGAGTCTGGAAACTCGTTTGCTTGCTATCAAGCTATGCAAAAAAGGTGAGGCCGTGGGTTACGGCAGCCGTTGGCGCTGTCCCGAGGACATGCGCATAGGCATCGCCGCTATCGGTTATGGCGATGGCTATCCACGGCATGTACCTGATCAGACGCCGGTTTTAGTCAATCGTCAGCGTGCTGGCATTGTCGGACGCGTCTCTATGGATATGCTTGCGGTTGATCTGCGTACCTGTGGCGAAGCAAAGATAGGTGATCCTGTATTGCTTTGGGGCAAGAGTGTTGAGGGTATCCTTCAGCCTGTTGACGAAGTGGCTGAAAAGGCTGGCAGCATCGCCTATGAATTATTTTGTCATGTGACCCCGCGGGTTAATTTTGTTTATCAGGATTAGTCGTTTTAATTTATCAAGCATATCGTTCTTCACCTTGCTTCACGTTGACATCATCTTGCTGGTGACGTAGATTCATAGGCAAAGGGGCCTGGATGTCCTGTTTCGTTTATTGATTATTTCTAAGCAAAAATTTATGTACTCAGTAAAATGGACTTTCGCATATTCACAATTTATACCTGTATCCTTAGTCCAGGCCTGTTGTTTGGCATGGTCATCATCCCCACGCTTGCAGCTGCTCACAGCCTGTGTACTGACTGCCACATAAATAGTACACCCGATCCTCTAACCGTGGAATTAACCGCGCCCCTGCCCTGGCTGTGTCAAAGTTGTCATGAAAATAGAACAGGACTAAATGAGCATGTCATTGACGTTGTTCCGTCGATGAATGTACCACAGGAACTTCCTCTTCTAAATGGTGCCTTGAGTTGCACAACATGCCATGATCCGCATGCAACAACAGGGGGCCAATTGCGGGTTGACGCACGTCGTCTTTGTACGGCCTGCCACAGAAAATAAGTCGCCAGGCCGGACTATTTTTTCTGAGAAAAAACACATCCAGCTAAATAACTGTTCCGAATTCCTGTCCACTATACAGATCACGTTCGTGGTGAGCTTGTCGAACCATGAATGCAAGGCCTGAAATAGCAATATTTAATGCTGTTCACCCTTCGACAAGCTCAGGGCGAACGGTTTTACTGGACAGGAATTCGGAACAGTTATTTAGTCTGTTCGATTAGCAGAAATTACCGTCCAGCGCATGGGCACCCGGCAGTCGCGCGCACCAAATATTTTTTTTAGCCGACTCTTTACGTTATTTACCACGTCGTCGATCGACATATCCCCTCGTTGTTCTATTTCGAGTCGTAAGGGGGAGCCTGTCACCATACCTAATGCGGCGTTCTTTGGTCTGGGAAAAACGCACTCACCATCCAGAGTCGTAAACTGTACATCGGTAAAACCGGATTTTTCCATGTCCTCACGAATTTGTGGCTGATCATGGTAACTAAACGGCAGCTGCAGAAAGGCGGGGGCGTCGCCATCAAAAAGTTCAGCCAGCATCTCGTTAATAACCTGTGGCAAGGGATTGTGTTCCAGAGCATCCCAGATGCTGAACAGTAGGCGGCCACCTGGACAGAGCACGCGATGCGCTTCGTGAAAAGCCTGAAGTTTGTCGGCACAGAACATAATTCCAAACTGGCAGGTTATGACATCGAATTGTCCGTCTTCAAACGGTAGCGCCATGGCATTGGCAACCTGAAAGCTGATGTTTTCTGAGGGTAGAAACTTCTTCTGTGCGTGTTTGAGCATGTCATCATTAAGATCACTGGCGGTAATGTGAGCTTTGCCTGGCAACTGGTTGCGCAGGTAACGGGTTGCAATACCAGTACCTGCGGCAATTTCCAGGACTTGTTGCGCTTGCCCATCGGCAATGCGTGCCGCGAGATCTTCCGCACAACGGTGGAAGAATATCGGTCCAAGATAATGGTCATAGTTTTCCGGGATATTGCCGGTAAACGCGCTGTAGATATCAGTCATGCTCAAGCTCTCCTTTGTCTGAACGATAGCCAAGATACAGTAAAATGTCGATAATCGCATCCGCTCATCCGTTAGAATCAAGTCTCAGATGAAAATTCATACATTGACACAATGTTCATAATAGTGTCACAGCAATGTCAAATAAATTCCCTACCCTGACAACCATTGTTCGCCAGTCCCAAACGCTGCATGTGCATAGTATTGAATCTGATTCATCTCAGTCTACCTTGCGTGTTCCCGGCCTTGGTCATGGCGCATCCAATACAGATATGGGTGCCTTTGATTCCACTGGCCGTTATATCTTTCTGCCGCATGAAACCATGTACGGCGCTGGTGTCACCCGTTATGACACTGTCACTGATCGTGCGGTCAACCTGTTCAAGGGTAATATGAATGGCGCTCATGGTGACTGGAATGGTGACTTCGGTGCTCTTGATCCGGCTACCTGGACACCTAATAACACTTTGCTGGTAGGTGAAGAATGGTCCGGCGAAGGTCGTCTGTTTGAAATCATGAACCCACTGGCTGATGTTGACGCGGGTGAGACCATTAAACTGCGTGAACTGAACAGCGTTCCCAATGTTTCTCATGAAGGACTGCGTTTTAACCACGCAGGTACCGCTCTGTATTTTGTTGATGAAGATAAATCCGGTTCAATCTACAAATTTGTACCTTCAGTGAAGGGTGACTATAGCAAGGGCCAGACTTTTGTCCTCGTAGTTGATGCTTTTGCTGGCGATTCTTCTGTTCGCTGGAATGTGGGCGTCAATATTGGTGAAGTTCGCACGGGTGCGGCTCATTGGGAACCGATGACCGATGCCAACGGTATTGCTCTGACTTCGACTGATCCGTTCCGCAATGGTCCTAGCCGGAGCAGCAACCCCGATCTGATTCGTGGTGGCCGTGCCGCTGCGGATGAAGTGAATGCTACTCCCTTTGGTCGTCCGGAAGATGTCGAAGTCGGCTATCTGGCTAATAGTGACGAAGTGCTGTATTTCAACGCTACGTCTGAACACGTTGTTTACTCTATCGAAGAACTTGGTAATGGCAAGGCTGTAGTACGTGAAGCAGCTAACAGAGCGACACCGAGAAACCTGGGTTATGCTCCTACCACCGCCGTGTTGGATTCACCGGATAACCTGGCCCAGGATGCACTTGGCAATATCTATATTGTTGAAGACAAGCCTGATCCAATGGTTGCCGGTGACGATGTATGGTTCCTGCGTGATACCAATGGTGACGGCGTCGCTGAATCTATTGATCACTTCATGAGCTTGCAGGTGAAGGGTGCGGAAAGCACTGGTATGATCTTCAACCCCGTCAAGCCGACTCAGTTTATCATCAATGTACAGCATCCTGAAAGCACTGGTGTCGCTGGCGGCCAGGGTGATGCAACATGGATGTACGATCTCACGAATGTAGTAGCTCCGCCTTGCATCCGTGACGAAGATGAGCGTGGCGATGAAGATCGCGGCATGCATCGTTTCGGTAACAAACAGGCCAAGGTAAGGACCTGTAGCAAAAGTGATGATACAAACTTTATCAAAAAGTTGATCAGAGCGGCTAAATAAGACGGCTACTAACCGGGTAGGTGTGCCCGCACCATAAACGTCTGCTTTCTCTGGGCAGCGTTCCCGGTTAAAAAATCAGGCCCTGCTTGATATCTCTACTCTCACCCAGGCGCGTGGGAGTAGAGATTTTTAGTTGGAACAATTTGTTGTCGTTTTCTGCTTGCCGCCGAACCAGAATTCAATATTCTTGCTTAGAAATTCCCGGTAAGGTACATAGTGTGAACCGTCACAGGAAAAAGTCAGGCCGACGATACCGTTGATGACATTAAACGATGATGAGCGTAAATAGATGGTTTCATCCGCATTGCGTAGTTGTTTAAACAGGTTTAGCACCTGAGCGATGTCATCGCGACTAACCTGGGCGCGTTCAGTGAGCGGCTGGCGGGGATAAGCCAGACAGCGATCCGGATTGGTCAGTTCATCCACCGTATTGACATGATAGGTGTAGGGATCCATCATTGACCAAAACGAGGCGCGGGAACTGGAAAAATGAATCTTGGTGTGGAATATGCCGTGATGCTGCATCATGTCAGTAATGATCTCAATGACTTCGTCCAGACACCGATCCATAGCGCTGAGCGCCCGCTCCTGCATAAACAGGGTACTACGAATGGCCGGATCACCTTTGTATTGTTTCCATTCGGATTCTTCCTCGGTTGCACTTTCTTTTGAAGCGGGCAGATCATCCACATCAAAATCGGCGGCGATAAAGCCCAATACCGTCATGCCTTCGCGTACGGGATGCATGGCGCTAATACAGAATTTCATAGTCTGGCGGCTTATGTAGACCTGTGAAATAGTATAGCCCTGATAAGGCAGGCTGGTTTTAAGATAGGGGCGATCCGAAAGATCGGTGCCACGCCAGCGGGTATTGATGTTATCGGCGTTGATATTGGAGGAAATCAGGCGACCCTGCATATCTACCGCATAGATCAGATGGCAATGGGGCAGTAAGGGAATGTTTCTTTGCAGTAATACATCCAGTTTGTCACTGTCATTCCAGTCCGCGACACAGGCGCGGGCTAGCTCGGCCATCGGTTCGGCGGTCAGCTGGCGCAAGGTCTGTTTTTTTTCACGGATAGTCTGTTCAAACCACGACATAATTAGATTTTTATCACCCATATTTTGTTTTATTGAGCTAGGTATTATGCCATCAGCTATGACGCGATATGCTGACTTTGCTCACGTAACGACGGATGGGATAATAACAGGATAAAAGACAAACTGTGCTACATTTAGTTGCCAAATCAGACAGGAAAATCCTTATTTATGTCCCGATCCCGAACTGTATTCAGCTGTAGCGCCTGTGGTGGCGAAAGTCCAAAATGGGTGGGCCAGTGTCCTGACTGTGCCGCCTGGAACACACTGACGGAAGTGGTGACTATGCCGCCAGCAAAGACCAATGCGCGTTTCAGCGGTTTTGCCGGTAGTGGCAACGCGGGTGTGGTGCAGCGCCTGCAAGAGGTCGAAGCCCATGACGTGTTGCGTCAG
>UOFZ01000088.1_pt1 | contig 10808 bp, 11 predicted proteins | sample 1989551 | NCBI WGS metagenome assembly UOFZ01 (sample SAMEA4712198, study PRJEB27164) | hydrothermal vent metagenome | biome: marine basaltic hydrothermal vent biome; feature: marine hydrothermal vent; material: mineral | place: Pacific Ocean | collected 2011-06-14/2011-07-23 | depth 1691 m
CTGTGCGGGACGAGTTCACCAGAATTTTGCCGCCGGACAGAAGGCCATCGGTTACGCCGGGAATATGCATCAGGGCTTCATCCTGAATAATCAGGAAGGCCGGCGTTTGAATCTGGCAACGGCGCAAAATGCTTTGATCGGCAATCCGAACAAACGCGACCACAGGTGCACCGCGTCGTTCAGCACCAAAGTTGGGAAAGGCTTGGCCGTAGCGGCCGGTTTCAAATGCGGACATGGCCAGGAGGTTGGCCGCAACAACATTGCCTTGCCCACCTCGACCATGAATGCGGATTTCGGTTAGTGTCATAAGAATCGCTACTATTAGTAATAGTTACAAAAAGGAGAGGGCGTGTTCAACAGCGTGTCCCTTGTTATGCTATTTGACTAGCAACTACTGTATCGTTCGTGGCGAGATAATCTTTATGCTTTGTTAGGGTTATTATTCAGGCGTAATCCATAGAAAAACATTTGGTTAATGTGGGCCAAGAATAACTAAACAGGCTTTTTGTGCAGGCGATCGATCGCCTTGTTTACTATATAGACGAAAGTTTTTTTATATGCGAGGGGCGCGTTGAAGCAACGGCTTCAGTGATGCTGTATGAGTTCGGAGAGTTCACGTTTCAGCAATTCGGGATCGCCCAGGTTGAGTTCCAGTAAACGATGCAAGTGGGTAGCGGTATCCAGATCCATCTGCTTGCAATGAAGACCTACCCGGGTGTCTTCAATGTGTGCAACCGTGGTATCCATATGCAGGCAGGTCTGTGGGTCTTCGCCGAGTTGCAGCTCAAGCTGAACCGGTTCGCCCATTTGTACTGGCCAGTCATCAGGTCGGATGACCAGCGCGCCGTTGAGGCTGATATCGAGCAGGGTACCAGCCCAGCTTTGGCCACCCTCGGTTTGCATAACACGAATTTTGGCATCAAAGGGGATGCGGGTGAAATGACGTTGTTCAGGGTGATTGTTCATCATTACTCCATGTAAAATTGCATTTTGATGTTACCGATCTGGATGGTATTGCCATCGTGAAGTTTGTAGATGCGATCACCGATGGGTTCGTCGTCAATGCTGGGGGGACGCTTGCCTTCCAGATGAGAGAGAAAATAGGCGCCATTCCGGCGCGTGATGATGGCTGTAGCCACGCCAGGCTTGCCCAGATTGGTCATGGAACGATTCAGGCTCAGGGTACGGCCAAGATTCTGGCCATTAAGAATTTGCAGCCAGCCATTTTTCTGGATGTGGCTGGCTGGTTTTTCATTTTTCGGGGTAACAGAAATGTCTGGTTTGCTGATGTTGTGATGAGACAAATGCAGATCTTCAACATTGGCCAGATCCGCGACTTCTTCAAAAATATACTGCAGGGTGTGTTTACCGACTCGAATGATGTCGCCGTTTTCGAGCTGGTGTTTGTCGATACGCTTCTGATTGACAAAGGTGCCCTGTTCCGTTTCCAGATCCACCAGGATTGAGGTCTGATCCTGAGTGTCGACGCGAGCGTGTCTGGACGCCAGCGCCAGACTGTCGATATGCAGGTGACACGCGGGATCATGGCCGATTAGCATTTGCCCGCGAAGGATCGGAAAAACCTTGAGTACCGTTCCTTTGAAGGAAAGGGTCAGCTTCGACACGCTGGGCGCACCCCCTGAAAAGTTGATATATTTCTGATGATTATAGACTTTAATTTAACAAACTGTAGAACAATAACCAAGGTCTGGCATTTTGACCATTATTTGTCTGTTTATTGGGCGTGTCGGTGTTCCACAAGGTTAAATAGTAGCCGCTCTAGATCTTAGCACCGATTATTGATGTGTCAGCGTGGCGCGGCTCACATTTTTAGTCTGTTTGTGGCTCGATTTGTTTATTTTCTTCTTTATCTACTTGTTGCTTGGCATTCCAGGCGGGGTTGTAGCGGATAGTCTTGACGACATTGATATTGCTCTGGGTGATCTCGATGGGATACTGTTCCAGCATCAGGCTGGTGCCCGGATCCGGGATTTGTTCCAGATATTCGAGAATCACACCATTGAGGGTTTTCGGCCCTTCGGCAGACAGATTCCAGCCCAGCGCTTTGTTGAGCTCACGAATGGTGATACTGCCGTTAATCAGGTAACTGCCGTCTTCCTGCTGATAAATATCCTTGCTGCTGGCGGCGGGATCGGTAGTAAATTCACCAACGATTTCTTCGAGAATATCTTCCAGGGTGATGAGTCCCTGGATATCGCCGTATTCATTGACTACCAGGGCAATGCGCCGCTTTTCTTTCTGGAAATTGAGCAACTGGGTATTCAGAGGTGTACCGGCGGGAACATAATAGGCATCACGAATGATCTTGTGCAGATCATCCACATCAAACGATTTCTGATTGAATAAGGCCAGGGCATTGCGCAGATGTAGCATGCCGACGATGTGATCAATATCACCCTCATATACAGGCAGGCGGGTGTGCTGGCTTTCGCTTAACTGCTTGACCACGGTCTCCCAATCGTCTTCCAGATCGATACCGACAATTTCGTTACGTGGAATCATGATCTCATCAATGCTGATCTGTTCCAGGTCGAGAATGCCCAGCAGCATTTCCTGATGTCGTCGAGGAATCATGCTGCCAGCTTCGTTGACCACAATGCGCAGCTCATCGCGGCTGAGTCGGGTGATGTTGCGCGCCTGTTTGGGAATACCCAACAGACGCAACAGCAAGTTGGTGATCTGGTTAATAAACCAGACCACGGGATAGAAGAGTTTTAGCAGCAGGGTCAGCAAAAAGGAAGCGGGCAGGGCGTAGCGTTCCGGGTGCAGGGCTGCCAGGGTTTTGGGAGTGACTTCGGCAAACACCAGAATGATGACGGTCAGTACGATTGTGGCCACGGCAATACCCGCCTCGCCCATCAGGCGCAGGCCGATAATGGTAGCAATGGCGGAGGCCAGAATATTAACCGCATTGTTGCCCAGCAGGATCAGGCCGATCAGGCGTTCGGGGCTATCCAGCAGTTTCTGCGCGAGGGTCGCGCCCCGGTGTTTTTTGTTGACCAGGTTGCGTAGCCGGTAACGGTTCAGACTCATCAGCCCGGTTTCAGAACCGGAAAAAAAACCGGAGACGATGATAAGAAAAACCAGTATTCCAATGAGGAAACTTAAGGGGATGTGGTCCAAGAAGAGGCTAACCTTATGTGATTACCAGAGCTTATTACGCGCGAAACAGGACCTGCCTGTCAAGCCCGCCAGGGAGGTTGCCGGACTAGTTTTGCTGCATCCGGAAGAAAAGAAGTGATGCCGTTATTGTCCACTATTGTTATGTTCAATGTTGCAGAATAAGTTCGACCACAAATTTGCTGCCGAAGTAGGCCAGCATCAGCATAACAAAAGCTGTCATGGCCCAGCGAACAGCGATTCGGCCTCGCCAGCCAAAACGCCAGCGCCCGCCGAGCAGAATGGCAAATATCAACCAGGCGATAATGGAAAGAATGGTTTTATGCACCAGATGCTGGGCGAACAGATCGTCGACAAAGAGCATACCGCTTAGCAGCGAAATACTCAGTACCATAAAGCCCAGGCCAATCATGCGGAAGAGCAGGGTCTCCATAGTCTGCAACGGTGGCAGGGAACGGATAAAGCCGCCGGGACGTTTGTTGTGCAAATGCGCATCCTGCACATAGAGCAATAGAGCCTGGACCATGGCAATGCTGAGCAGACTGTAGGCGAGAATGGAAATAGTAATATGGAATTTGAGACCGATATCCAGATTGTGGGGAATGAAGAGATGCTGATCGCTGATCAGTCTCAGCAACAATGCCAACGCGGTGAAAGGCAGTACCAGGATGCCCAGGCATTCAATCGGCTGACGAAACGAGGTGATCAGCAGGAACAGGGCCACCAGCCAGCCGACCAGGGAAAAAATAGTGAAAAAGCCGAGATCCAGCCCGGCCGGGCTGTTAAAAATATTATGATATAGAACCCAGCCATGCAGTATGACGGCAATCAGGCCCGGCAACAGCCACCATTTGGCCGCGCAGGGTTTGCCCGGATGCTGAAATAGCTGGCGCATCAACAGGAAGCCGGTGCTGAGATAAAGGATGATCGCCAGACTGCTTAGAATACTCATGTTTGATTCAGGTTTTTGAATTGCATGCTGAAAAAATGAAATCATCGCACAAGCTTGCGCGTCTGAAAAGGGCAACAATAACACAAGGGATAATGATCGTGCCGGAAGCTTATATTACAGTATTATAGCCATGCAGCTTGTCGTGGGGATAACATTTTGCTTTACTTGCATAAGCACAGGCACGATCTTGGTAGATGGCTTCATATCCCGGTAGAATAGAAGAAATTAACCCGTATTTTCTGTGAAACGAGACGCTATTCCGGGGCGGTTCGTAAAATAGCGGCTATATTACAGCATTACCGCTTGAGTAATCAGTAATGCTCGGGGATATGAGATGAAGAAAATACGGAGAATTGATTATCGATGCAATTAAGAATCCTGGGCTGCAGCGGCGGGATTGCCGAGAGCCTGCGCACGACCAGCCTGTTGTTAAATGATGAAGTTTTGATCGATGCCGGTACCGGCGTGGGTGATTTGTCGCTGCCCAGCATGTTATTGGTCGAGCATATTTTTCTGACCCATTCGCATATGGATCATATCGCCAGTATCCCCCTGTTGCTGGATAGCGTTTTTGATCGTATCGAGACCCCGGTGGTTATTCACGGCCTGCCGGAAACCCTGCGGGCCTTGCAGGCCCACGTTTTCAACAATGTCATCTGGCCTGATTTCGCTGCCCTGCCTTCGCCGCGCAAGCCGGTAATGCGTTATCAGATCATGGCTCCCGGAGATATTTTTTTGTATGAGGATTATACGATTGAAATGATCCCGGTGAACCATATTGTTCCCGGAGTGGGCTACCGGGTGCAGACCCTGGACAAGGCTTTCGCCTTCAGCGGTGATACCACTACCAATGATCGTTTCTGGGCGGCACTAAATCAGCGTGAGCGCTTGGATCTGCTCATCGTGGAGGCAGCCTTTCCGGATCAGGATATCGACATCTGCCGTCGTGCCGGACATTATTGTCCACGCCTGCTGGCGGAGGATCTGCACAAGCTTAAACACCGGCCTGACATCTTTATTACCCATGCCAAGCCGGGCGCCGAGCGGATGATTTTTGAGCAGTGCAAAAAACATATCATCGATCATAGTATTAACCTGCTCTCGGGTGACGCCCGATTTACGCTATAATCCCGAAATCTTTTTTTAGTATTTGTTTCAGGTGGTAAATCATGTTTGACGGTTTGACGGAACGTCTGAGCCAGACAGTGCGCAATTTGCGCGGCGTCGGGCGACTGAGCGAAGAAAACATCAAGGACACCCTGCGCGAAGTGCGCATGGCCCTGCTGGAAGCCGATGTGGCTTTGCCGGTGGTCAAGGACTTCATCGAGCATGTACGCGAGAAGGCCGTGGGTGAAACCGTTATCAAGAGTCTGAATCCCGGCCAGGCTTTTATCAAAATAGTCAATGACGAACTCACCCGCCTGATGGGCGAGGCCAGCGAAGGGCTGGATCTCACTACCACACCGCCAGCCGTCGTGTTGATGGCGGGCCTACAGGGTTCAGGCAAAACCACCACCAGCGCCAAACTGGCGCGCTGGTTGAAAGAAACACAGAAAAAATCTGTACTCGTAGTCAGTGCGGATATTTACCGCCCGGCGGCGATTGAACAGTTGAAAACGGTAGCTGCCGAAGTCGGAGCGGATTTCTTTCCCAGCCAGACGGATCAGGATCCGGTGGAAATCGTGCAGAACGCCCTGCAACATGCTCGCATTCAGCACCATGATGTTCTGATTGTGGATACCGCCGGTCGCCTGCACATCGATGAAAGCATGATGTCGGAGATCAAGCGTATTCATGCGGCGCTGTCGCCGGTGGAAACTCTGTTCGTAGTAGACAGCATGACTGGCCAGGATGCGGCCAATACCGCCAAGGCTTTCAATGACGCCCTGCCGCTGACCGGAGTGGTGCTGACCAAAACCGACGGTGATGCCCGTGGCGGTGCAGCCCTGTCCATTCGCCAGATCACCGGCAAGCCGATCAAGTTCCTCGGCGTGGGCGAGAAAACCACCGCGCTGGAAGTGTTTGCTCCCGATCGGGTCGCTTCGCGCATTCTGGGTATGGGCGATATGGTGGGGCTGGTGGAACAGGCCCAGAAAAGCATGGACATGGAGCAGGCTGGGAAACTGGCGGCCAAACTGAAAAAGGGCAAGGGCTTCGATCTGGACGACTTCCGTGAACAATTTCAGCAGCTCAGCAAAATGGGCGGGATTGCCAGCCTGGTGGACAAGCTGCCAGGTATGCCCGGGTTGCCTAAAGGCGCGCTTAATCAGGCCAACGACAAGGAACTGGGCCGCATGGTCGCCATCATCAATTCCATGACCCCGCATGAGCGCCAGCATCCAGCGGTTATCAAAGGCTCGCGCAAACGCCGCATTGCCGCCGGTTCCGGCGCCCAGGTGCAGGATGTCAACCGGCTGCTCAAACAGTTTACCCAGATGCAGAAAATGATGAAAAAAATGGGCAAGGGCGGTGGTATGAGCAAGATGCTGCGCCAGCTCAAGGGCGGCATGCCGCCAGGCATGTTTGGCGGCTGAGGCGTTAGATTTTGTGTTTCCTCCGGTTTGCACAATAAAATCCCACTAAACCCTTCACTTTTGCGCCATTTCGAGTAAAATGCGCGCTTCATAAAAGAATAGGGCTATCCGGCGAAAAGCGGGGTGGCCTTTAATTGTTTGTATTGATTGAGGATTCCAAACGAAATGGTAAGCATTCGTTTAGCGCGTGGTGGGGCAAAGAAGCGCCCCTTTTATCATGTTGTTGTCACCGACAGCCGCAATTCCCGTGATGGCCGGTATATTGAACGTCTCGGCTATTTTAACCCCCGTGCCAAAGGTCAGGAAGTTCGCCTGAATCTGGACACGGATCGGATTGGTCACTGGATCAGCAAGGGTGCGCAGGCATCGGAGCGGGTCAGCAAATTGATCAAGGAACAGAGCAAGCAGGCTGCTGCCTGAGTTCTGTTAGTCCAGGATCTGCTTGCATGGCCCGGCTTTCTCTGCCTGAGAGCGCTCGGCGGCGAGCTTGAGCAAAGCAGATTTGAAATCGATGGACGAAATGATTCTGCTGGGGCGAGTCTCAGGCCTGTTTGGTATCAAGGGCTGGGTCAAATTGCGTTCGGATACCGGGCCGCAGGAAAACATCCTGTCCTATTCGCCGATCTATCTTGAATACGAGGGTCAGTGGCAGGCGTTTGAAATCAGGGACGGTAAAAAACAGGGCAAGAGCATTATCGCGCGACTGGGCGAGTGCGCCGATCGTGATGCTGCCGCCCTGCTGGTGGGGGCTCGCATTGCCATCAAGCGGGAACAATTGCCAGACACTGAAGACGATGAATATTACTGGCGCGATCTCGTTGGCCTGAAGGTATCAACCCTGGAAAATGTCGACCTGGGTGTGATTACCGAGGTGATGGAAACCGGTGCTAACGATGTCATCGCGGTGCGTACTGAAGAAGGCGGACAGGAACGATTACTGCCTTTTATTCAGGGTGATGTGATTAAAGAGATTGATCTTGAGCAGGGTCGCATGACGGTTGACTGGGATCCTGAATTTTAGTCAGGGAGAGCGTGATGCGGATTGAAGTCGTCACCCTGTTTCCTGATATGTTTCAGGCCATTACGGACTATGGCATCAGCAGCCGGGCGTTGAAAAACGATCTTCTGCAGCTGGGCTTTCAGAATCCGCGCGAGTATGCCTCTGATCGGCATCGTACGGTAGATGATCGACCCTACGGCGGCGGACCGGGAATGGTCATGATGGTGGCGCCATTGCGTGAAGCCATCAGGGCCGCGCGGGAAAAAACGGACTCAGCCAGCCGGGTGATTTATCTTTCGCCTCAGGGGCGTAAGCTTGATCAGGCCGGACTCGTGGAGTTGTCTGAACGCCCTGGTCTGATTATGGTCTGTGGCCGGTACGAAGGCGTGGATGAACGCCTGATTCGCAGCGAAGTGGATGAGGAGTGGTCGATCGGCGACTATGTTCTCAGTGGCGGCGAATTGGCGGCCATGGTGCTGATCGACGGTCTGATTCGCCTGTTGCCGGGCGCGCTGGGGCATGAGGATTCCGCTGAACGGGATTCTTTCAGCGAGGGTCTGCTGGATTATCCGCATTATACTCGTCCGCAAACGATAGCGGGTGAGGCGGTACCCACAGTGCTGATGAGCGGTGATCATGCCGCCATCGAGCGCTGGCGACAGAAGCAGGCGCTGGGCCGTACCTGGTTGCGGCGGCCAGAACTGCTGAATGATCGGCAACTGGATCAGGAACAACAGAGTTTACTGGCGGAATTTATCCGCGAACATGAAATCGAATAGTTACGATATAGTATATAGAAGCTTGGGAGCTTAAGAGCATGAGCAACATCATCGAACAATTGGAAGCAGAACAAATGAATACCGATATCCCCGATTTTGGTCCGGGTGATACGGTTGTGGTTCAGGTAAAAATCAAGGAAGGCAGCCGTGAACGTCTGCAGGCCTTTGAAGGCGTGGTCATTGCCAAGCGCAATCGCGGCCTGAATTCTGCTTTTACCGTGCGCAAAATTTCACACGGCGAAGGTGTGGAACGCGTGTTCCAGACCTACTGCCCGACGGTGGCCGAAATCAAGGTGAAGCGTCGCGGTGCGGTGCGCCAGGCCAAGCTTTATTATTTGCGCGAGCGTTCCGGTCGTTCTGCACGCATCAAGGAAAAGCTGTCCCGCTAAACAGCAGACGCGCTGGGCCATGGCTGCCAAGGGCTGCGTAATATCGCTTTTCCCGGCAATGGCTGGCGGCAGAATATCTGAGCGGGGTAGAAATAAAAAACGGGTTGGACCTTCAGCGTCCCGCCCGTCTTTTTGTGTCCGGTATTTTTATTTATTGTTATTCTTGCTTGGCAGTCATAGTTCGTTTGCGCTTTCTGCGGACGCATCTTCTTTGTCCCAATCCTCGCTCTCTGTTTCGTCCCCCCGGGTTGGCGGAAACGAGGTTGCTAATTTGATCGATGCCGGTATCTGGCATCTGGCGCTCAAGGTGCTTGAGCAGCAACAGCAGGCGATCACGGCGGATCCCGAGCGTTGGGTCGCGCAGGAAAAATTACGCATCCAGATTTATCAGGCCACAGCCAATTGGCCCGCTCTGATATCGCGTTTGCAGAACCTGCCCGCGATTGTACCGCTTGATTTTTATTTGCAGGCTCGCACCGACCTTGCCGCCGCGCTGATTAAGATGAATCGGGGGCGTGCGGCGCTAGCCATTCTGCGGGAGCTAATCTGGACCCAGGCGCTTGATCCGGGTGTTGCTAATCTGAACCTGTTGAACTGGCGGCGTATGGTTATCGATACCTATCGGGTGAGCGGGCAGAAACAGGACGCCTATCGTGCCGCCGCACGCCTGCAGCATGATTATGGCAATCAGGATCTGGGGGATGTGATTCGCTACGCGAAAATCCTGTTGGAGCTGGGACGGGCCGAGGAGGCGATGGATCAACTGGCTGCAAGAGCACAGCAGCCACCGGTGGCGATGTTATATTTGCTGGCACAGTTGCGTAGTGGTGCGCGTGCACCACGGGAGATTGTCCACGCTGGATTGAAGCAACTGCACAAACCTGAACTCAACGCGGATTTACAGGCCGGATTCTGGGCGCTGGTGGCCGAAGCGGCGCAGGCCAGTCATGATCCGGGCACACGCGCCAATGCCCTCGAACATGTGCTTGGGGCAGAAAAGAAAGATCGGCCTGAAAAAAGTCTTTTCAATATTGATGCCGATACCTTGTGGAATGCCTATCTGGATTTTGCCATTGCCATTGGCAACCAATCCCACTTTCTAATCGGTGAGGATCAGCAGTGGCTAGAGGCGGCGGCACATGCCGCCAGTCATAAACAACCCGTACGCTCCCGTGCGTTGTATGTTCTGTTGATGTTCAAAGGGCAGGCTAAGACCAGCCGTGATGCGGCGGTTAAAGACTTGCTTCAGAGCCTGAGTCAGGGCCCGCAGGGCAAACGTCTGTTACGTCGTCTGTTCCTGAACTCGACGCGTTTTAAATCTTATCAGGATATTCCCGAAGCCGCCCGTCATACGCTGGCGGATATTGCCCTGACGGTGCCGGATATCGAACTGGCCTCGGCCTTGATGGCAACGGTGAAAAAACCACCTCCTGGCGCGGATCAGTTTTTCTGGTATTTGCGTCGTGCGCGGATTCTGATTTTGGGCGGCAAGGGTGAGCAGGGCGCTGAGGCGCTGGAGGAAATGCTGCAGCAGAATCAGCACTTTGAGCCAGGGCAATTGGATCGTCTGATGCAGGTGATTTTTGACCTGCAAGCAGCGGGCCTGCATTCCCGGGCCTATGCCTTGCTTAGCAATGTCATGATCCTGACCGATAATCCAAAACTTCAGCGCGAGATTTATTACTGGATGGCGGATTCAAAAAAAGCGCAGCAACAGTTTGCTGAAGCGGCCCGCCTGTATCTGAAATCGGCCATGTTCACCAATGCCAGGGCTATGGACCCCTGGGCGCAAACCGCACGTTATCAGGCGGCTGTTGCCCTGGGTAAGGCCGGTCTGCTTGATGATGCGCGCAGGATTTATCACCATCTTCTGCGCGTAACCACCGATACGGCACGCAAGGCCGTGTTGCAGCGTGAGTTGCAGAAGTTGCGCTTTAAATAATAAATTCATGCCGGGTCTCGCTGGACCGGGACACATTATTATTAACCATTGGCCCACCGTTCGCCCACCGT
>UOFZ01000121.1_pt1 | contig 10509 bp, 10 predicted proteins | sample 1989551 | NCBI WGS metagenome assembly UOFZ01 (sample SAMEA4712198, study PRJEB27164) | hydrothermal vent metagenome | biome: marine basaltic hydrothermal vent biome; feature: marine hydrothermal vent; material: mineral | place: Pacific Ocean | collected 2011-06-14/2011-07-23 | depth 1691 m
CTCAGGACGAACGGGGTTTTATTCCTCATTGTTCTTCGGTCTCGCTCTGGAAGAATGGTATACTATCTCAACTACGTTCGTCCTGAGCCTGTCGAAGGGCTTTAGCACTGTTTTTGGCTAATCGAGATATTTCTTTCCAGTCACCCCGCATTAAAGCCTCTTTCTTTTTCCTGCTCCAACCTTTGATTTGTCTTTCATGGCTTAATGCTTCTTCCCGCGTTGGGAACTCATCAGAATATACGAGCGTTACCGGAAGGCGTGTGCTGGTGTAGCACTTATAGCTAGCGGTTTGATGTTCTCCAATTCGTTTTTCAATATTGTCGGTATGTCCTGTGTAGTAGGACTTGTCGGCACATTGTAATATGTATACCCAGAATCCCATATTGTTCCCTCCTTGGAAAACATTTAAATATTTACTGTTCATCCTTCGACTTCGCTTCCTTCGACAAGCTCAGGACGAACGGGTATTTCATTTCTCTTTATATATCGACGCCGCTTCCTTCGACAAGCTCAGGACGAACGGATATTTCATTTCTCTCCATCCTTCGACTTCGCTTCCTTCGACAAGGCTCTCCTGAGCGAAGCCGAAGGGCTCAGGGCGAACGGGTGTTTGTTCCTCACCATCCTTCGGCTTTGCTCAGGAGAGCCTTGTCAAAGGATGTTATTAAGCTACATTTTCAAGATACCATTGGTAGGTTTGTTTCAACCCATCACTGAGTGAATAGTTTGCCTGCCAGCCAAGTTCAGTCATGCGGCTGACATCCAGCAGTTTGCGCAGGGTGCCGTCAGGCATGCTGGTGTCGAACTCGAATTCACCTTGATAACCGACAACGTTACGGATGGTTTCTGCGGCTTCACGGATGGTGACATCGACGCCGGTGCCGATGTTGTAAATGCCGTCACTAATGCCTTTTTCCATCAGAAATACGCAGGCATTTGCCATATCGTCTACATGCAGGAATTCACGCATGGGTTTGCCGGTGCCCCAAATGGAAACGGTTTTGTTGTTCTTGATTTTGGCTTCGTGAATCTTGCGCATCAGCGCGGGTAGGACATGACTGGATTGCAGGTCAAAATTATCGTTCGGGCCGTATAAATTGGTTGGCATAACCGAGATATATTTCGTACCGTACTGGCGGTTGAACGATTCGCATAATTTGATGCCGGCAATTTTGGCTACCGCATAAGGCTCGTTGGTTTGTTCCAGGGGGCCGGTGAGCAGGTACTCTTCTTTCATGGGTTGCGGGCATTCGCGTGGATAGATGCAGCTTGAACCGAGAAACATCAGGCCGCCAACCTCGTTTTCATAGGCGGCATGAACAACGTTAGTTTCGATGACCAGGTTCATGTAAATAAAATCAGCGCGCCATTCATTGTTGGCATGAATGCCGCCAACCTTTGCCGCTGCGAGAAAGATATACTCCGGCTTCTCGGCCCGCATAAAATCATGTACAGCTGCCTGGTTGAGCAGATCCAGTTCTTTGTGTGTGCGGGTAATAATATTTTTATAACCTGCTTTTTCCAGCTGACGCATCAAGGCCGAACCAACCAGACCGTGATGTCCGGCGACATAAATTTTTGCTTCTTCGTCCATCTGTAGCACCCACCCTATTCGTTGTACTTGAAGGTTTTAAAGCCCTCGTTTTTGCACAATTCATCCCGCCGGGCAAGTTCAAGATCGTGTTGCACCATTTCAGCAACCAGTTCTTCAAAAGAAATTTTTGGCACCCAGCCCAGTTTTTGTTTGGCCTTTGTGGGATCGCCGAGCAGGGTTTCCACCTCGGTAGGACGAAAGTAACGGGGATCGACGCGGACAATAACGCGGCCTTTTTCCAGTTTTGTGTCACCGGGATTAATTACGCTAGCGGTTTCCTCCGTGCCTTTTCCCTGCCAGCGTAATTCAATGCCCAGCTCACTTGCTGCCGCATTGACAAAATCACGCACTGAAAATTGTTTGCCGCTAGCGATGACGAAATCCTCTGCCATGTCCTGTTGCAGCATCAGCCATTGCATTTCGACATAATCTTTGGCGTGTCCCCAGTCACGCTTGGCATCCATATTACCCAGATACAGGCAGTCTTCCAGCCCCAGTGCGATACGTGCCAATATGCGGGTAATTTTGCGGGTGACAAAGGTTTCACCGCGCAAGGGAGACTCGTGGTTAAACAGAATACCGTTGCAGGCATACATGCCATAAGCTTCACGGTAGTTGACCGTAATCCAGTAGGCGTACATTTTCGCAGCTGCATACGGGCTGCGGGGATAAAATGGCGTGGTCTCTCTCTGTGGAGTTTCCTGGACCTTGCCGAACAGTTCGGAGGTCGAAGCCTGATAGAAGCGGGTCGTTTTTTCCAGATGCAGGGTACGGATAGCCTCCAGTATGCGCAGGGTGCCCAGGGCGTCAGAGTTGGCGGTATATTCCGGTTCTTCAAAGGAAACGGCGACATGGCTCTGGGCTGCCAGATTATAGACCTCATCGGGCTGTACGTTTTCTACGATGTGTAACAGACTGCTGGAGTCGGTCATATCGCCATGGTGGAGAATGAACTTGCGATCCTTCTGGTGTGGATCCTGGTACAGGTGGTCGATGCGATCGGTATTGAACAGGGATGTTCGACGTTTGATCCCGTGGACTTCATAGCCCTTATCCAGCAGGAATTCTGCCAGATAAGCACCATCCTGACCGGTGACACCTGTAATTAACGCTTTTTTCATTTTTTCACGACTCCATGATGGTAAGATTTTGATACCTTTGCCTTTCTTGCGAGCAAACTGGCTTGGAACTATAACCTATTTTTATTACCTGTTTATTATGACTTCTTGCATAGGTTGGGGCAAAACCCTGTTCTTATCGGGCAAGATCTTTGTATTGCTGTTCGATAAACTTACGATACTCACCATTGCGTACCCGTTGCCACCAGCTCTGGTTTTCGAGATACCAGTTCAGGGTTTTCTCGATGCCGGTTTCAAATGTGTATTCTGGCTTCCAGCCCAGTTCGGTCATAATCTTGCCTGCATTTATTGCGTAGCGTCTATCGTGACCAGGACGGTCTGTGACATAAGTAATGAGTTCGGTTTTGGGCGTATCGCCGGGGTGTAATTCATCAAGGTGCTGGCAAATGAGTTTAACGATATCGATGTTGGTCCACTCATTACAGCCACCGATATTGTAAGTCTCGCTCAGGCGGCCATGTTGTAGTACGGCATCAAGACCGCGACAGTGATCGGCCACATGCAGCCAGTCGCGTATCTGCATGCCATCACCATAAACGGGCAGAGGCTTGCCTTCCAGTGCATTGATGAAAACCAGTGGTATCAGTTTTTCCGGAAACTGATAAGGGCCATAATTATTGGAACAGTTGGTAGTGACTACAGGGAGGCCATAGGTATGATAATACGCACGTACCAGATGATCAGACGAGGCCTTGGAGGCGGAATAGGGGCTGTTGGGTGCAAATGTGCTGCTCTCGGTGAATGCTGGATCATCAGCTTGCAGCGAGCCATAGACTTCATCAGTGGATACATGTAGAAAACGGCAACGATCAGTCTCGTTGGCCCAGTATTTTCGCGCCGCTTCGAGCAGGGTAAAGGTGCCGTGGACGTTGGTTTTGATAAATGCTTCCGGTCCAGTGATGGAACGATCTACATGGGACTCGGCGGCAAAATGTACGATGGTGTCAATATTTTCTTCTTCAAATAATTTGTTAACCAGGTTGGCATCGCAAATATCAGCATGAACAAATCGATAGTTTTCAGATTTTTCAATCCCTGCCAGATTCTCCAGATTGCCTGCATAGGTCAGTGCATCAAGATTGATTATTCGATCTTCCGGATGTTGCTCTAGCCAGTAACGGACAAAATTAGAACCGATGAAGCCGGCGCCGCCAGTGATGAGTAGTGTTTTCATATCAGTCTGTTTTTAGTATGTCAGCGTGGCTTTGGTTTTGTTTGTTCATCCTTCGACAAGCTCAGGGCGAACGGGAATTTTATTTCACTTCATCCTTCGACAAGGCTCTCCTGAGCGAAGCCGAAGGGCTCAGGGCGAACGGGAATTTTATTTCACTTCATCCTTCGACAAGGTTCTCCTGAGCGAAGCAGAAGGGCTCAGGACGAACGGTGGTTATTTCACCTTTGCCATGCTTCGAACTATGATCACACCAGTGTTAACTCTGGTATGGCCTCTGCCATATGAGTGAAATCCTGATCACTGTGTAGCAATAAAAGATCATGTTCAATAGCGATTCGAGCTATCAGGCAATCGTTTGTGCTGCGTATGGTGATGCTTTTTTTTCGGCACCTGAAATACATCATCGCGGCCTCACGATATGTCTGTACCGGATCATGAGCATGAAAAAATCGCTGGGTGCCAAGGTAGTTTTCCAGCATTTCAAAATCCTGTATCGAGTTCGCACCTTGCAGTACTTCCTGATAAATCAGCCCGGTAATCCCGAAGGCGATATCCTGATCAAGAATTTTCTCAAAGGCTGAAACGGCGGCCGTGTCGTTTTCGTGCAGGTAGTCTATCCAGACCGAGGTATCGACCAGATACACCTTCAGTTTCCTGCACGCATCGCTTTGTAGTCGTAATCAGGTGCGAGTTTGACCTTGCCACGCAATTTTCTGATATCTCTGCGTCGATGATTCTCGATAAATTCCCTTAGTACACAGTCGATCAGTTCACGCTTGGTTTTCACTTTGGCGAACTTGAAAGCTTCTTTGACTAACTCGTCATCTAAATAACTGTTCCGAATTCCTGTCCACTATACAGATCACGTTCGTGGTGAGCTTGTCGAACCATGAATGCAAGGCCTGAAATAGCAATATTTAATGCTGTTCACCCTTCGACAAGCTCAGGGCGAACGGTTTTACTGGACAGGAATTCGGAACAGTTATTTAGTACTATATTTGTGCGCATTATCGTACACCTCCTTATGTGTATATTAGTTGCGCCCGTTAAAATATACAACTCTGCGCGGGCGTTTAGACTCCGGTTTCTCTCAGTTCCTGCAGCATGGTTTTTAAACTTTCCCGCCAGTGCGGGATTTTATAATTTATTTCAGCCCGAATTTTTTCCTTGCTGAGCACCGAATAAGCGGGGCGAGCCGCCGGGGTGGGGTAAGCATGGGTGGGTATCGGGTTCACTGTCCTGATTTTAAAAGCAAACCCCAGAGACTGCGCTTCTTCGACGATAGCCAGGGCGAAGTCATACCAGGAGGCGGCGCCTTCATTGCTGAAGTGATAAATTCCAGCACAGTCTTTTTCTATCAGTGCATACATCACCTGACTGATATCAAAGGTCCATGATGGGTTGCCAACCTGCTCATCAATGATGCCCAGTTCTTCGCGCTCTGAAGCCAGACGCAGGATGGTTTTAACAAAATTATTTCCATGCGCACCATAAACCCAGGCGGTGCGCAGGATGATGGCTTGCGGCAGTATTTTCCTCACAGCTTGCTCGCCTTCCCACTTGGACTGGCCGTAAATACCTAATGGTGCTGCCTTATCGTTTTCGCGGTAGGGGTGAGACTGTTTGCCGTCAAAAATAAAATCGGTGGAAACCTGCAACAACCGACCGGCATAACTCTGTACCCCTTCTGCCACCGCTTTTGCTGCATCGCGGTTTACCCGAAAAGCAAGTTCGGCATCGTCTTCGGCCTTATCGACCTGGGTGTAGGCGGCACAGTTGATAACCCAGTCGGCGCGTTGAGAGGCAATATATGCTGCGACTTGCTGCGGCTGAGAAAAATCTACGTCTTTACGGCCTATGCCAATGGCTTTGACGCCTTTGTTTTGCAGCATATGCAGTATTTCATGGCCGAGTTGGCCGCCTGCGCCGGTGATTAGAATTTTCATGGTTCTTTGTCTTGGTAGTTTGTTGGGCTTCGCCATAAAAATCATGGCTCAGCACCAACCTACACTTATTGCCAAATTACGTAGGTTGGCGCTGAGCGATAGCGAAGCCCAACATTTTTCTTTGTTCATATTTTATAAATGGGCAGGAAATTATTCATATCCTTCAATAAAGACGCCTGTTCGTCTTTCTCGGAAATCAGAAAATTACTGCCCGGCCAGTTAATCCCAATGTCAGGATCATTCCACAATATGCTTTTTTCATATTCGGGGGCATAAAAATCCGTGCATTTATAAATAAAATCCGCACTGTCACTGAGCACGCAAAACCCATGCGCGAAACCGGGGGGGATGTAAATTTGTCTGAAATTGTCACCGCTGAGTTCGTAAGCCACCCACTGAGCAAAGGTGGGGGAACCTTTGCGTATATCAACTGCAATATCAAACACACAACCATGACTGACCCGCACCAGTTTGCCCTGCGGCTGTTCGAGCTGGTAATGCAGGCCGCGCAAAATACCCTTGTGTGAGCGGGAATGATTGTCCTGGACAAATTTCACATCCAGACCCGCCTGTGCGTATTTTTGTGCATGCCAGGTTTCCATAAAAAAACCACGCGGGTCGCCAAATACATCGGGTTCGATCAGCAGTACCTCAGGAAGTGCGGTGGGAGTGATTTTCATAGGCCGGCGTTATGGTCTCTCAGCAGGTCGAGCAGGTAGCGTCCGTAGCTGTTTTTGCGCAGGGGGCTGGCCAGTATTTCAAGCTCCTCAGCGTCGATATAGCCCATACGAAAAGCGATTTCTTCCAGGCAGGCGATTTTGAGTCCCTGCCGTTGCTCAATAGTTTCAATGAAGGTGGAAGCCTGTAACAGGGACTCATGGGTGCCGGTATCCAGCCAGGCGGTGCCACGGCTGAGAATCTCCACATTGAGGCTGTTTTTTTCAAGGTAAATTTTATTTACATCCGTAATTTCAAGCTCCCCCCGGGGGGATGGCATCAGGTTAGCGGCGATATCGATAACCTGATTGTCGTAGAAATACAGGCCGGTTACCGCATAATGTGAACGGGGTTGTTCCGGTTTTTCTTCAATTGACACGGCTTTGCCCATGTTATCAAACTCTACAACACCATAGCGTTCGGGATGTTGCACCCGGTAGGCAAATACGCTGGCGCCCTGGTCGCGTTTTGCGGCATTGGCCAGGTTGGCGCCAAGGCCATGACCGTAGAAAATATTATCGCCAAGAATGAGACTGCAATGTGAATCGCCAATAAAATCAGCGCCAATAGTGAAGGCCTGTGCCAAACCTTCCGGTTTGGGTTGTTCGGCATACTCGATTTGCAGGCCAAACTGCTTGCCGTCACCCAGCAGACGTTGGAACAGGGGTAGATCTTCCGGGGTGGAAATAATCAAAATGTTGCGCATCCCCGCCAGCATCAGAGTCGAAAGCGGGTAGTAGATCATGGGTTTGTCGTAGATGGGCATCAGCTGTTTACTGATGGCGCGGGTTAGGGGATAGAGGCGGGTGCCAGAGCCTCCTGCCAGTATGATGCCTTTCATGTTTGTCATTCCTGGGAGCCAGCGTTATTGTCTAATAAAAACAAATGGTTGAATTTATTTTATGGTTTGTTTTTTTCGCGCAGGATCACTTTATAGTGAACAGTCAGGTAAGTGTACATAAGTATGGACCTTTCGGCAGTATTTAATATCAGAAAATTTATCGGCAAAGCTGCTTATTTTGTGTCGTAAACAGCCATGATGGCTTTTAATTCGACCAGTACCTGCTGTTTCTCTTCCGGTTTTAGTTCACTGGCTTGCGGGATATCTTCGCCCTGTTCGAGACGGCGGATATTCAGGCGAACGGATTGACAGCCTTCGGCACATAGTTGTTCGACGCAGAGCTGAGATTGATTGGAAAGCAGAGGGCTACCTTGTTATTCCGTAATATTTTTTGAAAGTATACGGGGTTCACAAAATAACAATCAAGTACCGTGCGGGGAAAAGGGGACCTGCCGCTGGTGCGGCAGGTCAGGAATTTTAGTGCGACATCCTTGTCACAGCCCCCACATCCTTGTTAAGCGAAAGGATACGATTTTTATATCGAAAGATCTGTAGGGGGATTCCCTGAGTTTTTGTACTTTTTCCAGCTAAAAAGGGGGGTATTTGCTTAATTTATGAGCAATTTTGCGCACGCTGGGCCGTAAAAGCGTTATTTGATCAAATTTGCGTTTTTCGGCGACAAGTTTGTGGCAATAATGGTGGCCGGAGGTGGAATCGAACCACCGACACGAGGATTTTCAGTCCTCTGCTCTACCGACTGAGCTATCCGGCCTTATTTAAGTGACTAGGGGCGAGTTGCTAGTGGCGAGGTAAAAGCAGTGTGTGCCACTGATTTTATCCTGCCTGCGGAAATTCAAGGTTTTTTCTCGCACCTTGGTTCTCGGAACTCGTCCCTTAATAGGAGCGGCGTATTTAACGTGATTGCTGCGGCTACGTCAAGCTGGAATTTTTTTAGCCTTCACCAAAAAAGAATTTTTCCATTTCAGTTTCGATAACGGCGCGATGTTCCGGGTTGATCGGGCTGAGGCGGTTTTCGTTGATAATGATGGTTTGTTGCTTCATCCACATCTGCCAGGCTTCTTTGGATACGTTATCAAAAATCTTCTGACCCAGTTCACCCGGATAAGTGGGTTTATCCAGTCCCTCGGCTTCTTTACCCAGTTTGACACAGTTGACGGTACGGCTCATGTGTTTGTTACTCCTGTTCAGGGTTGCTTGTTTGTTGTTCCAGTAAGCGTTTTACCGGTGCGGGCAGACCGCGGCTGTCAGGCTGGCGGCTGTTATACCAGACTCTTTCATCGGGCGCCATTACGGCATGAGCGCTGGGACTGGCATGAGCCGTGACAGGGGTGATGTCGAGATGGAAATGGCTGAAGCTGTGGCGCAGCACGTTGCCGGTTTTCATATGGCTTGCTTTTATTCCAAGTTGCTCACGGCAGAAGGCCGTGATATCAAGATCATGATCGCATTCCGGCAGGCTCCAGAGGCTGCCCCAGATACCGCTGGGCGGGCGTTTTAGCAGCAGCACATGGCCCTGTTTATTCCTGAGCAGGAGCATCCGGGTGGTTTTTACTGGCAGAGTTTTGCGGGGTTTGGAGCTAGGGTAGCATTGGGGCTGACCTAGCCGGAAAGCCTGGCAGTGGTCTGAGATGGGGCAGTGTCCGCAACGGGGCTGGCTGCGACGACAGAGGATGGCGCCAAAGTCCATAATTGTCTGGGTGTAGTCAACCAGCCGTTGCCGGGGGGTGATATTTTCACTCAGGATCCAGAGCTGATCTGCAACGGCTTTTTGCCCTGGCCAACCTTCGATGGCATATAGTCGAGTGAGTACTCGCTTCACGTTGCCATCAAGGATGGCGTGACGCTGTCCACAGGCCTGGGCCAGAATAGCGGCGGCGGTGGAGCGTCCGATGCCGGGCAGGGCCAGTACCTCATCGAGGTTTTCAGGAAAAATGCCCGCGTGCTGTTCAATGATCTGTCGGGCAGCCTTGTGCAGATTGCGCGCGCGGGCGTAGTAGCCCAGCCCGCTCCAATGCTGCATGATCTTATCTTCATCCGCCTGGGCGAGGTGGCGAATATCCGGGAAGCTGTCCATGAAGCGGTTGAAATACGGAATCACTGTGGTGACCTGGGTCTGCTGCAGCATGATTTCTGATACCCAGACCCGATAGAGCGTGCGTGGATGCTGCCAGGGCAGATCGTGACGACCGTGTTGGTCGAACCAGGTTAGCAATGTTTGAGCAATGGTGCTGTCTGGCATGTTAGAGCTTGAATAGTTTTTTCAGCGCATCTTGGGCTTTTTGTTTTAATTTGTCCTCTTCCTGACGCAGTCGCTCATTCGCCTTTTGTTTTAGTTTTTTCTCTTCTTCACGCAGTCGCTTTTTAATTTTCTGTTCCTGTTTTTTTAACGCCTGTTGCGCCAGGATCCTGAGCACACTCTGGTAGTCCACGGTAATTTCAGGTTGGGTAAAGGGTCCTTTAATATAGACAGGCAAGGTAACTTTGTTCATCTGCTCCCAGGTTTGGCCGCCCTGACCTTCGGCGGCGGAAGTAAATTTCACATCCAGGCGGTAGTCGAGTTGCTCCTTGACCAGGTTGACCTTGCCCTGGCCTTTTACCCGAGAATGAGGCAGGGCGGCACGCAGGTCGCGGTTATCCAGAATACCATTGCGTATTTTCGCGCTGCCGCTGATGCGGGCAAAGTCGGTTTCCAGTGGTGCGTTGTTATCCGGTACAGGCTGTTTTTTCAGCTTCGCGCGTAGTTCTCGTTCGGTCTGGGCCAGGTTAAAGCCTTTGACGGCACCGTTTTCAAGGTTGAAGTTCAGGCTGCCGTTGAGGCTTTGTTTTGCGGCCAGGATGTTTAGCCCGCCCGTACCCAGTTCTGAACGCAGTGTTGCCTGGATACTGGCCTTGCCGCGGATTTTATCATCACCGATGAGGTCGTTCAGCAGGGGGCCGATTGCGATGTTTTGCAGCTTTTCATCCAGTTTCACACGAGGGACAGCGTTGCGCACATCAAGCTGAATATCGCCATTATAGTTGCCCTGGTAAAGTTTGGCGGATAGCGGTTTGATCCGGATTCGTCCGGCTTTGGCAAC
>UOFZ01000128.1_pt1 | contig 10185 bp, 10 predicted proteins | sample 1989551 | NCBI WGS metagenome assembly UOFZ01 (sample SAMEA4712198, study PRJEB27164) | hydrothermal vent metagenome | biome: marine basaltic hydrothermal vent biome; feature: marine hydrothermal vent; material: mineral | place: Pacific Ocean | collected 2011-06-14/2011-07-23 | depth 1691 m
GTGCATTCGGCGGTTACCTGTCGAGGCTATCACTTTCGCCACTAAGTGTTCCTTTCCCGTTTACTGCGATCACGGCAGACTTGAGGAGATCTTGAGCAATATCCGTGCCCGCTTGGCTACAAGGATTTAAAATATTGTTTCTAGTACAAGTTTTTTACATTTGTCGGGCCTGGCGGTAAGGCCTGCAGAAATGCCCGTCAAATCACTGGCTTAACTGATTCAGCCGTCGCTGATACGCGACAAATGTGCAAAATTCGGTCCGCAGCTGATCACATCGCTGAACGCAGTGTTTCCCTGTGGCGGCGCCCTTCGCTAGAATTTTTCTTAGCAAAAACCCCTAAGTGATGGAACAGGAAGGAAGTGAGTTACCCCCATGGGGATAACTGAGGAAGAATCCACAAGCGATTCGCCCAATTTGCAGCTCGTTACAGCTGTCGCAGAACACATGCACCGGTGCCGCTACCCGTCTCACGCTACCCGACGCGAGGAAGCCGGGGACTATAATCTCCGGCTCAGTAAACACGTTTTAAATCAAGAGATTTTCATGCCACCCCAAGTGGGGTTTTTGTCAGCCCAGGCTGTCCGAAGGCGCTAGTCGGCTCCTACCTAGTATTTCTTGATACATTGCAACTGTCCTCTCAGCAACTTTTTCGGAACGGTATTCATACTCAGCTTTTTGTTGTGCCATCAATGACATATTGGCTCGTAACTCTTTATTCTTCAACAGCATCTCTAGGTGTGTAGCCAGCGTCTTGACATCATGCGGCTCGTACAACAAACCCGTCACCCCATGCGTCACCTGATCGGGAACGCCGCAGATTCGCGTGGCAATGACTGGGACCCTGGATGCCATGGCCTGCTGGACTACCATCGGGGCAGTCTCCTGGTACGAAGGCAATACCAGCAACGCGCAGCGACAAAACTCATCTAGAACCTCAGATTCATTTAGCAACCCCTTGAATATGAAGCGATCTGACAAGCCTAGTCGTGCGATCAGAGATTTTACCTCTGTGACATATTCGGTATTATCAAGAGCCCCGGCTAGCACCACCTTAATCGGCGTTTGAGATCGCACCGCCGCGACTGCCTCAACCAAGTCCGCCACACCCTTACGTGGAATGACCCTTCCTGCAAACAACACCCTCCCTTCTTCCTCTTGGCGCACGACATTAAAGTAGTCTGCCTTGACCGGATTCGGAATATAAAATGTGTTACCCCGCAGGCTTGTTCCATAATATTGTTGGACATAAGGGCTGATCGATATGACGTTGGCCGCATGCCGTACACAGAATGTTTCTGTCAGATGGCTCTGCATCACGCTACGTTGCCGACGTAGCCAGCCGTTAACATACTTCGCATCCTGACCAAGGATGCCATGAAAAGTAACTACTGATGGCAGACCGCTCTTGGTCGCAAGGTAGCCGTCCCTACCAGCGCCCTGGGCATGCACGATATCCGGCTTAATCTTGTCCAGGCACGCATGCAACATCCTGCGGTCTCGCCAGAACAGGGTCGTTAACCCCAGCCGCTGGGTGGGCAATTGATGGACGTGGAAGCCGCCTGCATCAATCGTGGCCGGTTGCCGAATGTGTCTTTTGAACGTAATGACATGCAGATCGACATCGTTGCGTGCCTTCATAGCATCGACGAGGTAACTGACCACTGCCTGAACGCCACCGCGTATGCTCTGGCCACCGACCGGATAGTCCCCCACCATTGCGACCGTTATTTTTGCTGACAACACAAGACTCCTCTGCGACAACTCATACGTATCCCAACTCTGCGAGCATCGGCTGTAATGCCGCGGCAATCTGCCGTGCCGAATCCTCCGCGACTTCGTTGTGAAACTTGGTGTTCATATTTTTGAGTCCGACCCCGCCGTGATCGAGAAAGTCGTGCCCGGCGTCGGCATCACTTAGCGTGCAATAGTTATACAGATTACTGAGCACGTGATGTGGCGAGTCGATGAACTCCTCGTACTTGATCTCGCGATAGCGATCTTGTGGAAGCTCACGACTTTCACTTCGCGCAGTCGAGACGATATGCTGCCACTGGAGTGCCGCAAGCACACCCGGATCTCGTCCCGAGGCATGCCATGCGAGCAACTCTGACTCTGATATCCCACCGCACCAAAACGGACCGTCAAAGCCACCCTTGCGGCGCCAGAAACCGACCTTGAGCAGCGAATGCACCACTGCCCGACCATCCCGGACCACATGGACAAACTGTGCATCCGGGAAGATGCTGTCGAGAAATGCAATGCGCGGCGGGCCAGTCAGTTTGGCCGCGAACCTCCGTCGACCTTGCCAGCGTAGAATTGCCTCAACTGCCGACCGCACGCGCTCTCGTGTCTGGGTATCGACCACCGTATCAGTCAGGTATTCTCGCGAGAACTCACGACCAGTGTAGTGATCCCAGAAACAGTATGCCTCATCGGGGTGCGGCAAATAACGGTTGCCGAACCGGGCCTTTGCATACTGCTGTTTGTGCCCCCTAAGGTGCACGATTCGGTTATCGAGCAAGCGGCATAATAGATTCAACCACGGCTGGTGTGGTTGACGCTCGCTGTAATTCGATGGCCAACCCAGTTCAGGGTGGCGGGCAAAAGCCTCGAACAGGATCGTCGTACCGCTGCGCGGCATGCCTACGAAGAATATCGGTTTTTCCAGACCTGGGGCATTCATCCACATGATGTTTTACCGAACTGAGGCCGAGGGTGGCGCCACTGGTGCTGCTGATGCATCACCCTCTGTGCCTTTCCCGCGTGTACGTTCCAGCGCTGTGTCGGCCAATCCCACAAACAACGCCAGCAACATGAACAGGTAGTGCCAATAATCAATGAGCGATGAGCGCAGGAATTCCAATTTAATCTGATCAACCAGCACTATGAAAATTAACAACGCCCCCATTCGCAGCAACCCGTGCAGATACGGGTCACCAATATCATAACGGGCTGCTCGCCGGGTACGTAACATTACGGCAAGAAACAGCATCATGAATGCGACCAGTCCGACGACGCCTACTGTGTACAGTAAGTACAGATAAAGATTGTGTGGAAAGAAAATCGGCGTATGCCCGGGAATTTTGCGCTCGAAGTCTTTATATAGCCTGAGTTGCGGCCCATGACCCAGTAATGGCTTGTTCTTGATCTGCTCCAACGCCATTGGCCAGGTGACACTGCGGGTGTCCGGCACACCGGCTTCAACCTTGGTTTGCGACAGGCGCTCAAACATCCTGCCGTAACTGGTGTAGTTGATGATCACCGTTGCACCCACCGCAAGCAGGGTAACTCCAGCGATCAGCGAACCAACGATGCGCCTCAGACCGAGTTCGCGTCGGAACAAAATCAGAAATAATATCATGCCAAGGATCAGACTTAAAAAACCACCCCGATTCGCGGTTGCAATCAGCAGCGCCATGTCCGAGGCCAGCAACCCATACAGCAATAAGCGCTTGCGCCCACTCTGTTCGTGCACCAGCTCATACGCAATCAGCAGGATCGTTATCACCAGGTACTCTGCCATGATGCCTACAGCGTTAAACGGCCCTGTCAGGCGTGGGTCATTCCCGCCACGTGCATGGGTCAACGTGAATTCTTTAATCCCGAACAATGCCACCTTGGTCTCGCCGATCAGGATCTGTGCAATAGAATAAATGATCACTAACAGATTCAACCACAGTAGCAACTGAGGGATGAAATGTACATCGCGTTCCTGGCGCACGAAGTTGTAAATAATAAAGAACACCAGGAACGCGGAAACGAGCGCGATAAGATATGGGATGTGCTCTCGATAAACCGATGGCGGCACCTGGCTTAGGCTAATCATGTAGGCCATGAGAATCAGCAGCACCACGCCCCACAGCGGAATCAGCCGGATGCTCCCTCTAAGATATAAGGCAATGAAGAAGACATACGTCAGCGCTATGTTGGATGAACCGTAACGGGTCTCGACAAATTGGAACGGGATAAGCAGGATCAGCAAACTTACAATAATGCGCAATGGCGTACGGTAGGCGACCAAAAACAGGATAACTGTGGCGAAGAGCACACCGATCAGCTGTGCAAAATGGCCTGGCGTGAAGTCCAATGCATTGGCCATCCGATGCGAAAAATTATTAAAATTCATCGGTTACTCACTCTCGCTACGCGGCCGATCACACGGGGCAGCGATGAGATCTCCTTTAGGCAAAGGATCGTGGGCATCGTATACGGTCATCTCGAATTCCTGGAGAATTCGATTTACGTCCTCTAAAGCCGAAGTGGGGATCCTATCCATCCAGCGTCGGTAGCTCTGCGGGTCGAACCCTCCCCTCGAGGACTGCATCGAGGCTTGTTGTGAGGGTCTTTTCAACAGCACCGCATCTGGCGCATGCGGCAAACCCAGCCCACGAATGATGCGCTCCCACTCCTGTGCCGGATTTTCCAGCAGTCGCTCGTAATATACCACCACAACATCGTTGTGTTCGGCCTCGCGCAACGGCATCTGGTTCTGAATGCACCACACAGTTGTTAGCGCCTGAGCCGGCGTCAAATCTTGCCCCAGAAGTCGTCTATAAGCTGTCCCATAGGTGCTCAACAGCGCCTCATCGTTGCGATAGTGATCCAACATTTCGTACGGATTCCAGTCGTCCCCACCCAGGCGTAGCTGGGATTCCACCACCGCACCGGGATGTCGCACCAGCAGCACGATGCGCGCGTCGAAATGCTTGCGGATCCACCCTAGCATCTGATTCGCGCGGATGAACTTGGTGATAACCCGTGGATGACCCAGGGTTTCGTTATAAGTGTGGTAATTCTTGTAAAGCTTTTTCCAACGTCGATAGAAGCGGCTCAACTTGTCACGCGAACAGAAGGTCTCAAAACGAGGTCGCAAACGGTCTGTACGTACCCGATAATCGCTCCAAATCGAGTGGAACGAACCATCAGCGAAGCCTTCCATCAATACCTGCAGACCGGGCGAGTCACAATCCGTCGGTATATAGCGGTACGCATAAGGACGCATCTCTGGTATCGCAAAGGGGTGCAACGGTTCAAAGATTGTGCGTAGTCCGTTGGCCTGGGCCACGGCATCCAGAACCCAGGTGGTGCCGCTTCGACCCGACCCTCCAATCACCAGGAATGGCTGCTCAAAGTTACCCATGGCAGATCAGTCATTTCTCCGCAAGGCACCAGGCGAACGGTGTGCGCGCCAGGCAGTCACGAACTTCATCATAGTTCTCGACCGTCCGCGAAGGATCATCCGTATTGACCTTCACTAGTGGCGACGTCAAGGGCGCATAATCCACATCGAGCAATGCCATCATGCGTCGGGCCTCAACATCCATTTGGGATAAAAACGATTCATAACTAACTTTCAGATAGTGTTTGCTGCCGGCGAATATTTCTGCCCAACGCATGCCTTCAGACTGTATCCGTTGTAGTTTGTCTGTTAGACCTTCAATTGGTACGCGTATCTGCATCATTTCAGTTGGGCGGTCGCTGTGGTAAAGCCCACGCGCCTCAGCAACCAATTGCGACAGCAGAGTCTTGAAAGCATTTTCTCGTACTACATGGATGACGCGGACTTCATGACGATTAAGGTAAGGAAGGACCATCGGAAAACGGCGCAAGTGATTGTACATAAACTTGAATCCGACCGCCTGACAACCTGTAGTTGCATATAATTCGTCGAGATGGCGGCGCACCAACACGCCCCGCCACAGATAATGCCCAATCTTGCGCCATGAGGAAGACTGCATGGAAGTGAAGTATCCGGAATCCCCGACGTCGACCTTACCCTTTGGTATACGCATTTTGAACGCCTCCCCGTAACAACAGATGCGAGGGTGGCTGTTTAATGATGTACTCACCAGTGTGGTACCAGTCCTTTGTATGCCTACGACTACGAACTTGATCATGTTCTGCCCCCACCCTCCGTCAAATCAGCGATTGGGACCGCCGCGCTGCGCGCGCTGTTCCCAGTCTTTCCGTTCCAGTCGGAAGGTGATCGCGATGATGATTAGCTGCCCCAACACGCTGACCGCCACGAATGCGGTCAGCGTCTGTTCGGGAGTCGCAGCCATCAGATAGGCAACCAGGAACACGCCCAACCGGGTCACGATACCACCCACCTGGATGCGCAACCATAGTGCCTGCTTGCGCAACACCACCATTAGCGCACCGGAAGGAATCGTATTCCAGATCATGTACAACCATGGTACCAGAATCTCTACAAAATGGCCGGCCTTCCGCCACCGTTCTCCCAGAAACACCGTCAGAAACTGCTCGCCATAGAGCCAGAAAATGCCAAAAGGAACTGCCCCCAGCAACACGAGGAACACCGTGGTCTTAGTGAGCATGCCCCGCAGGGGCTTGCCATTGTTACGCAACATCGCCGCCCGTTGTAGATAGACCCGGCGCACTGAGTGGGCGGTGATATTGAGCGGTATCCGCGCGAGCCGGTTGGCCATGGCGTAGAAGCCAACGATTTCCGGCGCGAACATATAGCCCAGCACCAACACCGGCAGGTTCATCGAAAAGCTAAGCGTAAACGCGGCCGTAGCGTTGTACAGTGGAAAATCCTTGAACTCCCGAGCCACCTGCTGCAACGCTTTCCAGGAGCGCGCACCCGGTGCACTCCACGAAGACGGGTGCGCCATACGCAGCATCAGCAGTGTCTGCCCGACCAGCCCTGCCAGTTGCCCTGCGATCAGAGCCCATACGGAGGAACCCCACAGCGCCCCGCAGGAGAGGCGCCCACCTGTGGTCAACAGCGCTTGTGTGACATCGGAAGCGGCCATGACTTTGAAACGCTTTGACCGCGTCAGCCAGCCTTCCTGGATTTTGATAAAACCCATCAGCAACACCGTGGCAGGTACCAGCCAGATCCACGCACCGATACGGTCCGCAAACGGCAGTGGAATACCAAAGACATACAGCAACCCGAGCACCAACATGCCCAACCCGGACACCGCTATCAGCGACAGCAGCGCAAGCCACGCCAACAGAGCGCCACGTTCATCCTCCTCGGGCAGTACCACAGCGCGGTCGTAACACAGCGGGGCCGCGACGCTGATGATGGTCGCGATGGAAACAAACAGCGCCGCAACCCCGAAATCGCTGGGATCGAAGATGCGCGAAATCACCGGAGTCAGTGAAAAGGTGATCACGAACGACGCCGCCCTGCCGGTGAATAGGGTGGCGATGTTCCGCACGAAGTCCGACTTCGCGTGTCTGGAAAATAGCGACACCGGTCAGCCCACTATCTCATCGACCGTGTATTCCTTCAGATCGCGGGCGCGGGTAAAAATGATCAACTCGCCAATCAAGCCCAGCGCGAGGATCTGCACACCCATGAACAGACGCTCGAAAATCAAATAGACCAGGAACGCCGCAATGATTTCCCCATCGATTACCAGCGATGCTGCGCTGTCGTGGTAGTAAGCGGAGATCTCAAGAATAGACTTATTCATTAGCTATTCTGCTCTTCAGAAAATTGCGTTTAGCTTGTAACGCAAGATTTGCACCGAGGATACCACCAATTACAAGAAAATCACTCGTTAACACGGCCATCTGTACCAGCTTCCTATGATTCTAAATAATCCAGAATATCCAGTGTGGCTCAGAACCACCAACCAAGAAACATCCCCCTCACGCCAAGCACCAATCCGGCAGCCATCGATGCAGCGCTCAACCAACTCCATCCCCCTCGCTTTTCGGTAATCAGTAATTCACAGGCATAGAATATGACGACCATCTGGACTACAAACACTACGCCATTACCTCCCCACAGCCCTCCTCTAGATGTTATCAGCACGGCCAGCACGCTGAACGCCACCAGATAATCCGTGGCTGTAAGATCGAATTCAATTTTACGTCGGCGTGGCGAGAATTTAACAGCAACGGCAAAGGCAATCGCCATAAGCGTAAAAAACATCGCCTCAAAAAATTCCGCGTATGGAACCCATGTGGGTCGGTAATTGACCCAAAGATATACTACCTGAGCCGCGATAACATATATTAATGCACGCCTCATAATCGAATGCTGCCCACGACTGGCAAACAGGTCGACCACTATCAGGACGGCTACCAGCAACGACATTTTGGCAAAGTCATCCGGCACCTTGACAACCAGCAGGCTGGCCAAAATCATAAATGCAGGGATGCTGATAGCGAGAAAACGGCGTGGAATCACCACGAGAATATTCCTGAGAACCTCGTGAGCCATGACCTTGGTCTGGTCGCGCCGATCAACCCTCTGAAGTTTCCATGCAGTCCGCTCAGCCACGTTAATGGCAGCGAATATCAACATACAGTAGGCCAGGTAAACTGCAAAAAGAATGGCATTGTCTTCGTGCCGCATAAGAACACCGGTCGTGACAAAGATCATCTGCAGTGAATAAATGATGATAACCGATTCTCTGTGCACAAATCCTAGATCAAGCAGCCGGTGGTGAATATGGTTGCGGGTCGCGCGGAAAAGATTCTTACCATGACGGGCGCGTTTGAAAAGGACGACCAGGATATCTGCAATCGGCAGGCCCAGCAGTAACAGGACCACAGCCGGACTCAGGGAGAGATCGACCCTTTGTGTAAGAAGCACGGCGAGGAATGCCAGTGTATAGCCGATAAACTGGCTGCCGGAATCTCCCATAAAAACACGCGCCGGGTGTGTGTTGTAACGCAGGAAGCCCAGAATGCCACCTATGACGGTGACTGCGATCGTCAGGGTCTGCATACCGTCTACCGAAAAAAACGCCAGCAGGGCGATGGCCCCCAGGCTGAATAATGATTCACCGCCGGCCAGACCATCCAGACCATCCGAATGGTTCATGGCATTGATCATGCCAACAATCGCAATCAGGGTAAACGGGATACCGAATTCCGGAGAAATCTCACCCCTGGGCAAGAATGGAAAGTACTTAATGTAGAGGCCGCCATACAGTATGACAATCAACGCGGCGACAATCTGCCCGATGAATTTCGGATAATGTCCGATTTCGAATGCATCATCCCACAATCCGAAAATAAACAGCACGGAAGCGCCAAACACATAGGATTGGCTTAACTTGTCTGGCGCCAGCAACAGCATGATAGGCACCAGGCTACCGATGACGATACCGATGCCACCTACCCGTGGAATAGGGGCGGCGTGCACCTTCCTTTCACAGGGAATATCAACCAGTCCAAAACGGGATGCCACTCGCGACATAAGCGGTATCAGAACCATACTGATCGCCATTGCCGCAACCAGAGCCAGCAGATTACTCATGATGATCTATCTGGAATTGTTAAAACACCCACGTCCAAGCTGATACCGTCCTTAGTGACTTTACTGTGCCATGACCCTTTTTCAGATGTCCCCTGTAACGGCAACATTCCGCCAGTATTGACTTAATTTACAGCTATAAGCAAAAAAACAACACCCCCCGTCAGCAACCAGGAACACCGGGAGTAACATTACTTCTAAAATGGTAATTAGCGGTTGCGGCGGGAGACCTGTACTAGCCCGATAAGTGCAAATAGTGCCAATACAAGAGAATAAGGTATCCGTAATGCATCATTTTGCTCTGAAGTTACTGTTTGCCCACCCATTGCACCAGCGGCGGCTCCCTGCACCGAATCAACTGCATCAGAGTCCTGCCTGAATCCCAAACCACTATCAGATGGCGAAAATACCACTGAAATCAATGGCATTGACCGTGTTTTCCTGTCCTGAAAAATCACAGCACCATCTTTTTCATGGGTATCTACAGATACATTCACCACTCCGTTTATTCCCGGATCAAGTGAAGCTGCAACAGTCGTCGTTTCAACAGGGGGCGACACCAACCGATCGCCGCTGCGATCATACTGCTGTGTTACCTGGGGCGTTCCGGCAAATACCGCAGTGGGTAATAAACAGGCAAAAAGTAGTACTCGAGCACTACTGAGGTATTGCGAACTAAAACTAACGATATTCTTGTTCATGAGCCATCCCGTAAAGATCGAGTCAAACAGCTGACTGCCTGTCGTCATATGGATCTTCATTCATTATAAATTCTAGTCTAAGTTCCAGTACTTACCACTTAACTTTTACCCTGGAACCTGTCTCATAAAGCGCATTGATTGGGCGCATATCCGGAAAAATACGGATATAAATTTTGCAAAAGATAAAGCAAAATAGGTGCCATTTTTTATCTTGTTGATTATTCAATCAATTTATT
>UOFZ01000079.1_pt1 | contig 10073 bp, 4 predicted proteins | sample 1989551 | NCBI WGS metagenome assembly UOFZ01 (sample SAMEA4712198, study PRJEB27164) | hydrothermal vent metagenome | biome: marine basaltic hydrothermal vent biome; feature: marine hydrothermal vent; material: mineral | place: Pacific Ocean | collected 2011-06-14/2011-07-23 | depth 1691 m
ACCAGCCCGTCCGCCAGCTTGGGCTCGAACCAGGTGGACTTTGGCGGCATCACTTCATTGGCATCGGCCACCGCCATTAAATCATCCAGGACGGTAGGATGTAGAGAAAAGGCTACCGCCATCTCACCTGAATTAACCCGTTTTTCCAACTCGGACAAACCCCGAATGCCACCAACAAAGTCGATGCGCTTGTCCACGCGAGGATTCTCAATGCCCAGCAAGGGCTTGATCAGATTGTTCTGCAACAGACTAACATCCAGCTTTGCTACCGGATCATTATCCGGCACCAGATCCGGATTGATGCTCAGACGATACCAGTTGCCCCCCAGATACATACCAAACTCCTGTGTGGTAGCCGGTGAAACCGCCTTTTCACTTTTTTCTACGACGAAGCTTTTTTCTACCGCAGCAAGAAAGTCGGACTCATCCATGCCATTGAGATCTTTTACCACCCGATTGTAATCCAGGATTTTCATCTGATTGTCCGGAAAAATCACCGAAAGAAAATAATCCGATGCGCTGGTTGCCTGACCCGCCTGGCGGCGCATGGCGGCTACCCGTGAACCCGCAGCAGAACGGTGATGACCATCGGCAATATACAGACAGTCCATCGCATCGAAAATATCGGTCAGAGTTCGAATGTCATCCGCATCATCAACCACCCAAAGGCTATGCTGCACGCCATCGTCCGCCTGCAAATCATATTCCGGCACACCGGCAACCACTTTTGAAACCACCTCATCCACCGTATCGTTATGACGGTAAGTGAGAAATACCGGTCCTGTCTGTGCGTTCAGGGCATCGATCTGGCGTACCCGATCGTCCTCTTTGTCCGGGCGAGTGAATTCATGCTTGCGAATGCGGTTGCTATCGTAATCCGTCACCGAGGCCACCGCTACCAGCCCCGTCTGCACATGTTCGCCCATGATCAAGCGATAGACGTAATAACAGGGAGAAGCTTCGCGGAACAGAATGTTTTCATCTATTAGACGTTGCAGATTTTCCGCCCCCCGAGCATAGACCTCGGGCGCAAAAGGATCCGTGCCTTCCGGCAGGTCGATTTCGGGCTTGGAAATGTGCAGGAAACTATCGGGGCGACCCTCTACCCGGGCGCGGGCTTCCTGCGTATTCAATACATCATAGGGGGGGGCGATAACATCAGCCACACGTTCCTGAACAGGACGCAGGGCAGCAAAAGGACGAATCAACGACATGGCAACTTCCTCAAGATTGGCTTCGGCGGCATTGTATACGATGCGAGTGCAGCAAAACAGCACCCGCGATAGAAAATCGTCCGATCTCCAGCATGGTCAATTAACCAGTAAAAAGCTGACGGCCATCACAATCCGGTAACATTAGCACCTCAAGCAACGCTTTCGCAGTATAATTAGCGGCATGAACAAGCCGGAAAATATGAAGAGGCCTGGGGGCAGGCCCGACAAAATGGCTGATATCACCATCAGCCAGTCGCGTAGTATCGGTCGCTTACGGCTGCCAGAATATTTTCCTATTGCCTACAAGCTCGCCTTGCTGTTTACCCTTCTGATCAGTCTCGGCATGGGCACCCTGGGCCTGGTAGTGGTCAACAAGCAGACACACCTGCTGCAAAAACAAATGAACCACTTTGGCCAGACCGTAGTCACCCAGCTTGCAGAATCCGCCAGGGAGCTAGTGCTATCCGATGATATTCTCGGACTCATGATCGTTAGTAATAATCTCAGCAATAATGACAATATCCTGGGCACCCTTATTTATGCTGAAAATGGCAAGGTACTGGCCTCCGCCGGTATTGTCCCCAAAGAAGACATTCTCAGTCTTTATTCGCACTCGGAAGAATTCAGCCCCTCCAGTTACAAAACCAACTGGACCGCCCGGGATGAGCAGGGCCGTACCCTTGATGTGGTCTCATTTATCACACCCATTCGTTACCAGAAGATCATTGCCGGTCATGCCGTTGTTTCCTTCAGTCGCAAACTCATGAACGAGGCCATCGACAACACCATCACCACCATTAGCAGCGCGACCCTGATTATGATTCTGCTCGGTATTATTATCGCCTTCATTACCGGGAAATGGATTTCCCGTCCCATCCATACGTTAATGGATGCCAGTCGCGCCATTGGTGAAGGTGACTATGATTACCGTATAAAAGACCGACGCAATGATGAAATTGGTTATCTCACCGAAGCCTTCAATAATATGGCCAGTGATCTGTTGGAAAAATCACAGGTTGAAAACGCCTTCTCACGTTTTGTTTCGCCCTCTATCGCCAAACAAATCATGAACAATCTCGACCACGTCAAACTGGGAGGCAAACATGTGGAAGCTACGGTGCTGTTTGCCGATATTGTCGGTTTTACCCGCCTCTCGGAAAACCTGCCCGCCACCGAAGTCGCTGAGTTGCTAAATGAATACTTCGGCTATATCGCAACTATCAGTCATCTGCATCACGGCACTATCGATAAATACATGGGTGATTGCGTCATGCTGGTATTCGGCGTGCCGGAATATGAGCCGGACCACAAATACAATGCAGTGGCCTGCGCGCTGATGATTCAGGCGCTGGTCGAACAACTCAACCACAGGCGCCAACAACAGGGAAAATTCCCGGTGCGTTTTCGTATCGGCATTAACTCTGGCGACATGCTGGCTGGCAATCTTGGCTCCAGCCAACGTATGCAATACACCGTTGTCGGTGATTCAGTCAACCTTGCTTCCCGACTGCACACTGCCGCTGAAGAAGGCCAGATTATTATCACTGAAGCCTTGTATTGTGATAACAGTATCCGCCAACGCATACAGGCAGACTTCTATCAGCAAGTTAGTCTGCGAGGCATCGCAAAACCAGTTTCAACTTATATCGTCAAACATATCCTGGATAGTCAACAAGATATGGAAGGAACTATCAACCGGATTCTTTCCCGAAAATACGTGGCATGACAGGTCTTAAAATATTCCTGATGTTCATGAGCCTCAATCTTCTGGGTGCCTGTAGCTTGCTGGAATCATTTCACAGCCAGTCTCCACAATATATCGAAATACTGATCAAGGAAAAACAGTACCACAAGGCACAGACTATACTGCAACAAATCAGCCACAGCCATCCCGACTACCCTGCTTTAATGGCGCAGAAAAAACGTCTCCAAAGTCTGATTCACAAACTGGAAAAGAATACGCTAACAGAAGTGCTTAAATTACAGCACCAGAACAAATGGCAGCAGGCATGGCAAACCCTGCAAAGCGCCCGCTCGAGTCTTCCCGAAGACAGCGTTCTGGATAAAGCCACGCAGGATTTTCTTGCGGCCCGAAAAAAACGTATTAACGAACTAAATATGAAAATCAATATTCACAAGGGGATCTGGCTCAAGGATGCTGAACCTCTGCTCAATGCTATTGTTCAAACCCAGCCGAATGACTATGACCGCAGGCAACAGCAGCAGGAGTTCAACCAGGAAAAAAAACAGACGCTGGAAAACCTGGCGCGCTGTGCCAAACAGGCCATGAATGAAGAACTCTATGAACTGGGCCGCCGTTGCCTTGCCCTGGTCAACAAGATCGACAAGCAACACAAATACAGTCAAAGTTTGCAACAGGAAAAAATGAAACTACAACGCCATGATCACGTCTGGTATCAACGACAATTAAGAATCAGTGATGAACTTGTCAAAGAACTGAAACAGGGTTACAGCCACGACAACCTGCTGCGCGCCAGCCGTCATCTAAGAAAACTCTTCAGCCATAACCAAAGCGCAGAGGAAAAACAGTACAGCAAAATTCTGAAGCAGGAACTCGACAAAGGTATTGCTCAAAGCATGGATGCCGGGCGCAAACTCTACAGCGAAGGCAAAATCACCGAGGCCCTAAGTATCTGGACAAGCCTGCAACAAATCACACCAAACAATGAAGTGCTGGAAGCACACATCAGCCGGGCGCAACGGGTACTCAAAAAACTAAAACAACTGGGAAAACAGCAGCCCCCAGTCACTAAAACAGCACCCTCAACGCAATAGATTTAGCCCAGGAGCTGTACTCTCCTGCTTTTATTTGGACAATTTCAAGACTTTATTTCCTGCGGCTACATAGACTGCTTTCGATTGATACACGGCGTCCTGTGCAGTTTCCGCATCAGGCATGGGGATGAGCGTATAACTTGTTCCAGGATCATCTTCAAGACGATGTAACAACACGCCTGCATCCGCCAAGGCAAAAACAACATAACCGTCATTCACTCTGACCCTGGTAACAAACCCCGGTATATCGAGGCCAATTACGGGTACGATGTTATCGAGATTACGAATATCAAGTACCTGTATTTGATTACCCGCAGCCAGATATGCGTAGCGCCCCGCTACGGCGATATCCCATATTTCCGTGTCTTTCGGGAAATAACGATCACGTATAAAAGGAGCGGCCGGATTTGTGACATCAAGGACGAACACCCCTCCTGCGCGGGCGCTAATGAGCAAGGTTTTCTTTTTCTTATCCTCCTCGGAGAGTACAGATTGATCAGGAATAGCCAGTGATCGAACCTGAAAAGGAACAGCCCGCTCATCTTTGGTATCGTTTTTGTCTTTAAAGGTTAATCGGCTTAGCAGTGTGGGCTTATCGAGTTCTTCATCGTCTTCAGTATTTTCAACCGCCTCATCATCTTTTGCCGTTTCAATACTCCATATATCCAGGCCATTAACGCCGGTTGCCTGAAAGAGTATTTTATATTTCTCTGTATTTTTGTCTTTATAACTACGAATATATGATTCAAAATCCGTAAATAATGTCGGCATCCATTTGAGCTGAACCGGATTTTTCAGATTTGAAAAATCAACCCGATGCAAACCCTGGCCTGCAGTGTCGATAAAAAGTATGCCGTCAGGAGCAAAATTGAGCGCCAGGACAGTGGATACTCTATTCAGTCGACCTGTCTCTTCGAAATTGGTGAGATCGATAATCTTAAGATACCGGTCATCAGGACTGCTTGCGCCATCATTATTGGTAACGAGTATTTTATCATTGATCGCCAGCCGATCTGCGCCGATTGAGCTTATAGACGCTATAACGGGAAAAGCATCGGGGTTTTGATCGGCCTGTTCAATCCCTATGAAAGTATCTGGACCGGCTGTATTGTTTTTGAACCTGGCAATGCCACCAGAAACAACCAGGTTCGTTGCATCGTTTGCATTATTCGAATTATTACTGTCACCGGTACTCGCACCCGCCGGTGTACCCGCTGAATTTCCTCCCCCACAGGCGCTTAAACATAAAACGACGGCGGAAACCAGAATTGACCTTATTCTTATTCTCATTGCCTGCATTCCTTGCTGCGATTAGATTCGGTACCCCGGCAGTGTAAGAAATGACAGCAGGCAAATAAAGCGTTAAAACAGCCTGTCACTAAAAATTCACATAACTTTTATTTCTTTTCTGGATGCATACGATCCACGTTACGGAAACCCTGCGCCAGCAGGTGACCTCGTTGGGCGCGTTCACCTTCAAATTTTTCCATATCGGCCGTTTTCAACAGTTTGTGCCGCTTGCCGGAATGGATTACCAGATAATCATCCTGCTCAATCACCGTAATCGCGCTGACATATTCCTCGCGCAATTTGGCTTTGCTGGAGGAGATATTAATAATTTTCACGCCCTTGCCCTTCGGTAACTGGGGCAATTCTTCGATATGATGGATCAACAGGCGACCTTCATTGGTCACTACGGCGACCCAGTATGTCTGCATATCGGCAACCGGTACGGGCGGTAAAACCTTTGCCCCAGCGGCAACCTTTAACATGGCTTTGCCTTTTCGATTTTTGGTGATCATGTCTTCGAGCCGGGCGATAAAACCGTAACCAAAATCGGTTGCAAGCAAATATAATTGCGAGGGATCGCCGCTCATCACACCACAGAAAGTAGCCCCACTGATCGGCGTCAGGCGACTGGTCAGCGGCTCACCCTGACCACGCGCAGATGGCAGCGTATGCGCAGGCAGGGAATAGGTCCGCCCGGTAGAATCGATAAACACGGCCAGCTGGTTGGTCTTGCCGCGCGTACTGTGCAACCAGGCATCGCCGGATTTATAATTCAGACCAAGCGGATCGACCTCATGTCCCTTTGCTGCCCGCACCCAGCCTTTTTCTGAAACGATAATGGTGATCGGATCGGCGCTAATCAAGGCGGTTTCACTCATGGCCTGGGCGGCATCCCGTGCGACAATGGGTGAGCGGCGATCATTACCATGCTCCTTGATCACCGCTTCCAGCTCCTTGCGGATCAGGGTTTTCAAACGCTGGTTCGAGGACAGAATTTTTTCCAGCCCATCGCGTTCTTCGCCGAGTTCTTTCTGCTCGGCACGAATACTCATTTCTTCAAGTTTGGCCAGATGCCGCAACTTTAATTCAAGAATGGCTTCGGCCTGCTCATCACTAAGCTTGAAGCGTTTCATCAATACCGGCTTGGGTTTATCATTTTCACGAATGATGCGAATGACTTCGTCGATATTGAGATAAGCTATTAACAGGCCATCGAGAAGATGCAGGCGTCGAGTAATCTTATCCAGCCGATATTGCAAACGCCGACGCACAGTTTCGGTTCGGAATGTCAGCCATTCAGTCAATAGCTGAACCAGATTTCTAACCGCCGGTCGTCCATTGAGACCGATCATATTCATATTGATACGGTAACTGCGTTCCAGATCCGTGGTTGCAAACAGGTGAGTCATTAATTCATTCGCATCCACCCGGTTGGAACGGGGAATAATCACCAACCGGGTCGGATTTTCATGGTCCGACTCATCGCGGATATCGGTCACCATCGGCAGTTTCTTCGCATTCATCTGGGCTGCAATCTGTTCCAGTATTTTGGCCGGTGAAGCCTGATGCGGCAATGCGGTAATAATAATATCGTCGTGCTCTTTTTCATAACGAGCACGCATGCGCAGACTGCCGTTACCCTTTTCGTACATCTGCAACAGATCAGCTTTCGGGGTAATGATTTCCGCCTCAGTGGGATAATCAGGGCCGGGGATAAATTCACATAATTCTTGTACCGTGGCCTTCGGGTTCTGTAATAAATGAATACAGGCCGACACCACTTCGCGCAGATTATGCGGCGGAATATCGGTCGTCATACCCACGGCAATACCGGTGGCGCCGTTAAGCAATACGTTGGGCACCTGCGCAGGGAGTAACACCGGCTCATTCAGGCTGCCGTCAAAATTGGGCTGCCATTCCACCGTGCCCTGGCCCAATTCGGATAACAACAGATCGGCATAGGCGGAAAGACGCGACTCCGTATAGCGCATGGCGGCAAACGATTTAGGATCATCCGGCGAGCCCCAGTTACCCTGCCCCTGTAACAGCGGATAGCGATAGGAGAAAGGCTGCGCCATCAGCACCATGGCTTCATAACAGGCTGAATCACCGTGCGGGTGAAATTTACCGAGTACATCACCCACGGTGCGCGCCGACTTTTTAAACTTGGAGCCAGCCTTCAGACCCAGTTCCGACATAGCGTAAATGATACGCCGCTGTACCGGTTTGAGGCCATCACCAATATGTGGCAAGGCGCGATCCAGAATCACGTACATGGAATAATCCAGATAGGATCGTTCTGTGAATTCCTTCAGGGGTAAAAGTTCGATATTGTCGTCAGCGGTTATGCTTGCCATATTTTTTTCACTTGTTTTAAAAATCCAACGCAAAGAACTTCAATTTACTGGTTCCCATGCTCCGCGTGGGAACGAGGCTTATGGCACCACAGTCCATTTCACGTATTCCCGTTATTAATCGCAGAGAACGCAGCGACGCAAAGGCACAGAGAAAAAATATTTATTTATTTTTGCGTATGAGCAGGCTCGTCTTCAAACAAATATATATAGCTCACTGTGCCTGTGACATGTCGATGGGTTTCGCTACTGGACTTCGCTCTACCCATCCTGCAGTTTGTCACTACAAACTGCAGGAAATAACAACCAAAAAAATTAAACCTCTGCGCCTTCGCGTCCTCTGCGTTAATTACACTTAACTCGATTCAAACCTCGGCCAGGTCGCCTTTTTCTTCCAGCCATTTTTTTCTGTCTGCTCTACCCATCCTGCAGTTTGTCACTACAAACTGCAGGAAATGACAGCCAAAAAAATTAAACCTCTGCGTCTCTGCGCCTTCGCGTCCTCTGCGTTAATTACACTTAACTCGATTCAAACCTCAGCCAGGTCGCCTTTTTCTTCCAGCCATTTTTTTCTGTCTGCGGCGCGTTTCTTGGCCAATAGCATATCCATCATCTGTGCCGTGCCGTCACCGGATTCGATAACCAGTCTTGCCAATCGACGGGTATCGGGATCCATGGTGGTTTCACGTAACTGCAGAGGGTTCATTTCGCCCAGGCCTTTGAAGCGGGTGACGTTAACCTTGCCTTTTATTTTTTCTGCGCTGATACGGTCCAGTACGCCCTGACGTTCGCTGTCATCGGTGGCGTAGAAAACCTGCTTGCCCACATCAATTCGATATAGCGGCGGCATCGCTACATGCACATGGCCCTCGTTTACCAGACTCTTGAAGTGGCGCAGGAACAGGGCGGTTAACAGCGTAGCGATATGCGCACCATCGGAGTCGGCATCGGCAAGAATAATTACCTTGCCATAACGCAGCCCTTTGAGATCACTGGAACCCGGATCGACGCCCAACGCAACCGAAATATCATGCACTTCCTGCGAGGCCAGCACTTCGGCTGAATCCACTTCCCAGGTATTCAAGATTTTACCGCGCAAAGGCATGATAGCCTGGAACTCACGATCCCGGCCCTGCTTGGCCGAGCCTCCGGCTGAGTCACCTTCCACCAGAAACAGTTCACCCTGCATGGGATCCTGTGAAGCACAGTCCGCCAGCTTGCCGGGCAAGGCCGGCCCCTGGGTGACTTTCTTACGCACTACCTTGCGTCCAGCACGCAGACGGCTCTGAGCATTGTTAATCGCCAGCTCGGCAATACGCCCCGCTTCTTCTACATTCTGATTCAGCCATAAACCAAAGGCATCCTTGACGATACCGGAAACAAAGGCCGCACATTCACGTGAAGACAGGCGTTCTTTGGTCTGGCCGGAAAACTGCGGATCGGAAATTTTAACCGAGAGTACATAACTGACCTTGTCCCAGACATCTTCGGGCGATAGCTTGACGCCACGGGGCACAAGATTATGGATTTCACAAAACTCGCGCACCGCTTCGGTCAGGCCGGTACGCAAACCGTTGACATGGGTGCCGCCCTGGGCCGTCGGAATCAGGTTGACATAGCTCTCAGCCACATTGATGCTGCCATCCGCAACCCAGGCCAGCGCCCAGTCCACCGCCTCGTCATTGCCAGCCATGCTGCCAACAAACATTTCCTGCGGCAGAATCTCGGCACCGTTCAGCGCTTCCAGGAGATAGGCGTTGAGACCATCTTCATAGTGCCATTCTTCCACTTCACCGCTTTTCTCGTCCTTGAAGCTAACCACCAAACCAGGACATAGCACCGCTTTGGCGCGCAGTACGTGCTTGAGCCGGGGAATGGAAAAATGGGGCGAATCGAAGTATTTCGTCTCCGGCCAGAAACGCAGGGTGGTGCCGGTGTTGCGCTTACCCACTGAACCGGTCTGTTTCAGTTTGGAGATCGGCTCACCATGGGCAAACGCCATGCTGTATTCTTTGCCGTCACGTTTGATCCACACTTCCAGACGCTTCGACAGGGCATTGACCACCGATACCCCGACGCCGTGCAGACCGCCGGAAAACTGATAGTTTTTATTGGAGAATTTGCCCCCCGCATGCAGGCGGGTGAGGACCACTTCCACCCCGGAGACCTTTTCACCTTTGTGTGTATCCACCGGCATTCCCCGGCCATCGTCGCTGACCTGCAGGGAACCGTCTTTGAACAACACCACATCCAGCTTGCCGGCATAGCCGGCAATAGCCTCATCGACACTGTTATCGATAACTTCCTGGGCCAGGTGGTTAGGACGCTCTGTCTGGGTGTACATGCCGGGACGCTTGCGCACCGGCTCAAGCCCGGTGAGGACTTCAATCGCATCGGCGTTATAGGATTCTTTACTCAT
>UOFZ01000013.1_pt1 | contig 9918 bp, 8 predicted proteins | sample 1989551 | NCBI WGS metagenome assembly UOFZ01 (sample SAMEA4712198, study PRJEB27164) | hydrothermal vent metagenome | biome: marine basaltic hydrothermal vent biome; feature: marine hydrothermal vent; material: mineral | place: Pacific Ocean | collected 2011-06-14/2011-07-23 | depth 1691 m
GCATGCCCTGCATGAGCTGCAGGCTGCCGCTGCTGTCGGTCAGATGGGACTGGTTCAGACCTGGGAGTCCTGCTTTGCCCGGCATGCCCGGCAAACGGCGCAGATTCTTCTTACCCACGACGATCTTTCTAACCGGGAACGCTATCTTAACGCCCGCGGCACCATTCGAAGTTTGCTGGCGCTGGGTGTCGTGCCGGTGGTGAATGAGAATGACACCGTGGTGATCGATGAAATCCGTTTTGGTGATAATGACACTCTGGCCGCATTGGTGACGAATCTGGTGGAAGCGGATAACCTCGTTATCCTGACGGATCAAAACGGCCTGTTCGACCGGGATCCGCGCCAGCATGCTGAAGCAAAACTGATTTCCGAGGCCTTAGTAAGTGAACCCTCACTTGAAGCTATGGCGGAAGGTGGCGCGGGTAGTCTGGGACGAGGAGGCATGGCCACCAAGATTCGGGCGGCGCGGCTGGCGGCACGCTCCGGTGCTTCCACCCTGATCGCATCGGGACGCGAACCCCGAGTGCTTGAACTACTGCATCGGGGAGAGAATATGGGAACCTTGCTCAAAGCGGTGGAGGCCCCGGTTACCGCCCGCAAACAATGGTTGGCGGGCCACCTGCAGATACGTGGACGCTTGCGGCTGGATGCGGGCGCGATCAGGGTTTTGCGGGAATCAGGTCGCAGTTTACTGGCCGTTGGTGTGACTGCGGTGGAGGGTGAATTTACACGAGGTGATATGGTGGCTTGCATCGATAGCCAGGGCCGGGAAGTCGCACGCGGGCTGGTGAACTACCCGGCTGCGGATGTGCGCAAAATCATGGGCCAGGCCAGCGACAGAATCGAAAGCCTGCTGGGTTATGTGGATGAGGCCGAGCTGATCCACCGTGATAATCTGGTGCTGGTGGGATAAAAACAAGTGCTTCCGTTGGCCTGCTTTGGACCTGTGGTTCAGCTGTTTTTTTTTGAAAAGCAGACTCAGCTTGCCACGATATATGGCTGTCCAGTCGGGTTGATTTTGTAACTAGAGATTCAGGCCATAAATCTGTTTTGTTCCGGGTTTGAAATACGGAATCATTACGTAGTCGAAATGTTCATTTTTAAAATACCGGATGCCCTCCCTGGTCGCCCATAAAATATTCATATACTTGTCCAGCTTCGTATCGTCAAGCCCCTCGATGAGTAAAAATACAAACAGGGCTATCGCAAAGCCAAAAAGCTGAGGCCGTAATCCGGTAAAGGCGAATAGATTGAAGCTGATCAGGCAGATCAGGAATAAAGAAACCGTGGCAGACAGGTTCAGTAATCTTGTTCGGATATAGGTTAAAAATAAAAAAGCCGGTCAAAAAGGACCGGCTTTTTTATGTGCTATAAATATCTGGCCTTACATAGCCCGGATGCGGGTATTGAGGCGGCTTTTATGGCGGGAGGCCTTGTTCTGGTGAATGTGCCCCTTGGTTACTGTCTTGTCGATAACGGATACGGCGGTTTTGTAGGCAGTCTGAGCCTGTTCCTTGTCTCCCGTCTCAATAGCGGCAATCACTTTCTTGATGAAGGTACGGAAGGTCGCGCGCTGCCCGGTATTAAGCTGACGCCGTTTTTCGGCCTGGCGTGCGCGTTTTCTGGATTGTGCTGAGTTCGCCAATTTGTTCTCCTGAACGTTTGTAGACTTGTAAAAGCGGCGTAGTTTGCAGCCTTTCTCTGTTTTTGTCAATTCTTTTTGAACCCTGATTTGAACCGGGTTCGTTGTTGCCGGGTAGACATGCTATGCTTGCCGATAATCGTTGAATAGCAAATAAAAACAGTGGTTTATCTAAAGCCATTCGTGTCTCAGGGAATCTCCAGAAATGAGCTTGATAAAATCAACCGCGGTAGTAAGCGCTATGACGCTGGTTTCGCGGATATCCGGGTTGTTACGGGATATGGTGGTAGCCTATATTTTCCCCGTGGGCGGTACGACTGACGCTTTTTTTGTGGCCTTCAAGATCCCGAATTTCCTGCGCCGCCTGTTTGCCGAGGGTGCTTTTTCGCAGGCGTTTGTGCCGGTATTGACGGAATACAAGGTTAACAGGGATAAGGATGAAGTGGTGGTACTGGCGCAAAACGTGGCTGGCACCATGCTTGGTATCCTGTTTCTTCTAACCGTAGTCTGCGTGGTAGCTTCGCCGTTGCTGGTGATGTTGTTCGCCCCGGGCTACCTGGATAATCCGGGGCAGTTTGATTTAACCGCCGCCATGCTGCGCATTACTTTCCCCTACATATTATTTATTTCCATGATTGCACTAACCGGCGGTATTCTTAACAGCTATAGCCGGTTTGCGGTACCCGCTTTCACCCCGGTTTTTCTGAATCTTATTCTTATCAGTGCCGCATTCTGGTTAGCACCGCATATGGCGCAGCCGATTATGGCAATGGCCTGGGGCGTGTTTATTGCGGGTGCGGTGCAACTAAGCTTTCAGTTCCCCGCACTGAAACGGCTGGGATTTCTGCGCTGGCCGCGTTGGGGCTTTCACCATCCGGGTGTGCGCAGGATTATGAAGTTGATGCTGCCAGGAATTGTCGGTTCTTCGGCCATGCAGATAAACCTGCTGTTTGATATTTTGATTGCCTCATTTCTGGCCGCAGGCAGTATTTCCTGGCTGTATTATTCTGATCGTTTGATTGAATTTCCGCTGGGCGTGTTCGGCATTGCACTAGCGACCGTGATCTTGCCAAAACTGTCGGAAAAACATGCCGAGGGGGATCCGAAAGCTTTTTCCCATATGCTCGACTGGGCGCTGCGCTGGGTCGTCATTATCGGTGTCCCTGCGGCGGTAGCGCTGGCGGTATTATCGGTGCCTCTGCTCAGCACCCTGTTTCGGCATGGTCAATTCTCTGCCCGGGATGTGGATATGTCGAGTTTAAGCCTGATGGCTTATTCTGCGGGACTGCTGGGATTCTCTTTGGTGAAAGTGCTGGCACCGGGCTATTTTGCCCGCCAGGATACGCGCACGCCAGTGCGTATTGCCTTGATCGCCATGGCCTGCAATATGCTGTTCAATGTGATTTTTGTATTTGGTCTGCGTTATATGGATTTCAGTGGTCCCCATGCCGGTCTGGCGCTGGCGACGACACTGTCCTCGATTCTTAACGCCGGCCTGTTGCTGCGTGGCCTTCGGCGTCAGCAGGTGTACCAACCTGAATCCGGCTGGTGGCGGTTATTTTTACAGGTCGGCATCGCCAGCGTCATGATGCTAGCGATGTTGTTATGGTTGAAGGGTGAAACCGTATTCTGGATGCAGGCCAGTGTACTGGAACGCATTCTGCGCCTGGCGCTGATCGTCCCGACCGGAATCGGTATTTATTTTTCCTGCCTGTGGCTGCTGGGTCTGCGTTTCGCCATTCTGCGCAGACCCAGTGAAATCGGAACTAAAAGTCACCAGGGCTGAGCTCTAATCGCTTAATGCTAAATGAGTATTTCGCCGTTACTCCTTATTATTTCCGCTCATCTTTCCATTACTATATAATCGCTGTTTTTCGTTCGCGCTGAAAATCATGCGCAGGTTGGGTTGATGGAGCTTATTCGGGGTCTGCATAATCTTCGCAAGCGTCATCACGGATGTGTTGCCACTATTGGCAACTTTGACGGAGTGCATCTCGGGCATCAGGCGGTTATCGGACAACTGGCAGAGAAAGCGAGCGAGTTGCATCTGCCGACGACCTTGATCACCTTCGAGCCACAGCCGCAGGAATATTTTTCTGCGCCGGCTTCACCGCCGAGACTGATGCGCTTTCGTGAAAAAATGCAGGCTCTGCACCGCTATGCGGTGGATCGGGTCCTGTGCCTGAGATTTAATGATATGCTGGCGCAAATGCCGCAGGCGCAGTTTATTGAAGATATTCTGGTCAATGGGCTGGGTCTGCGTTATCTGGTGGTGGGGGATGATTTTCGCTTTGGTCGAAAACGTGAGGGAACCTTTACTATACTCAAAGAAGCCGGGCGGAAATATGGTTTTCAGGTCGTTAACATGCACACTTTTTCTGTGCTGGGCGAGCGGGTTAGCAGCACTCGCATTCGGCAGGCGCTGGCAAAAGGGGATATGGCGCTGGCGGAGGAACTGCTGGGGCGGGATTACCGCATGAGCGGGCGGGTAGCGCATGGCGAGAAGCTGGGACGACAGTTGGGTTTTCCGACTGCCAATATTCATCTGCATCGGAAAGTATCGCCCCTGCAGGGAATTTTCGCCGTCGAGGTTTACGGCCTGGATCAGGAACCTTTGACCGGGGTTGCCAGTCTCGGCACCCGGCCTACGGTGAATGGCAAGCGTACCCTGCTGGAAGTCTACCTGTTCGATTTTGACGAGGATATTTACGGTCGCCATATCCAGGTCAGCTTTCGGCACAAGTTGCGCGATGAAGAACGCTTTGATTCACTGGAAGCGTTGACGGCACAGATTAAAAAAGACGTCGAACAGGCAAAGACATTTTTTGTATAGCATAATAGGGCAAGAGTCAAAGCCCACTCTACCGGATCAAATACCATACCCCCTAAAATTTAATTTTGGATTTTAATAAAGTAAAAAATCGTGACCGACTATAAAAACACCCTCAATCTCCCCCAGACCGACTTTCCCATGCGCGGCAATCTGGCCAAACGTGAGCCGGCCTTTCTTAAACACTGGCAGGACATCGATCTCTACGGCAAGTTGCGCCAGCTCGGTAAGCAGCAGCAACGGCCGCCGTTTGTGTTGCATGATGGTCCGCCCTATGCCAATGGCGATATTCATATCGGTCATGCGGTCAATAAAATTTTAAAAGACATGATTATCAAGTCGCGCAGCCTGAGTGGCTTTGATGCGCCCTATATTCCCGGTTGGGACTGTCACGGTCTACCGATTGAATTACAGGTGGAGAAAAAGATCGGCAAGGCGGGTGTTAAAGTGTCGGCGGCTGAATTCCGTGAAGCCTGCCGCAACTATGCGCGCAAACAGGTTGATGGCCAACGTGCGGACTTTATTCGTCTGGGCGTGATCGGCGACTGGGATCATCCCTATCTGACTATGGATTTCAAGTTCGAAGCCAACATTGTGCGGGCGCTGGGTCGTATTATCGACAAGGGACATCTGCACAAGGGTGCGAAGCCGGTTCACTGGTGTGTGGATTGTGGTTCGGCCCTGGCCGAGGCGGAAGTTGAATACGAGAACAAAACCTCACCTGCCATTGATGTGCGTTTTGAAGTACTGGATGAAGAAGCATTGATGACGCGTTGTCATCATGTGGAAGGGCACGAAGGTACGGGGCCGGTTTCAGTGGTGATCTGGACCACCACCCCCTGGACCCTGCCCGCTAATCAGGCGGTCGCCCTGAATCCGACACTGGAGTATTCCATTGTTCAGTGTGACGGGGTGGGCGATCATATTCCCGAGCGTCTGATTATCGCCAGCGACATGCTCATGGATGTCATGGGCCGTTACGATATGGATAAATACCGGGTGATTGCCTATTGCCGGGGTGAGGATCTGGAAGGACTGAAACTGGGGCACCCTTTTTATGATCGGCAGGTGCCGGTGATCATGGGCGATCATGTCACCCTGGAAGCCGGTACCGGCGCGGTACATACCGCACCGGGGCATGGTCAGGAAGATTATGTCGTCGGCACAAAATATAAACTGAAAATTGATAATCCGGTCAGCAGTGCAGGCACCTTTGTTAAAGGTACCCCCCTGTTTGAAGGTCAGCATGTGTTCAAGGCCAATGAATCAGTGATTGACGTGCTAAAGGCGAAGAACATGCTGGTGCATGAGGAGGCTATTCGCCACAGTTACCCGCATTGCTGGCGGCACAAGACACCGATTATTTTTCGCGCTACGCCGCAATGGTTTATCAGTATGGATCAAAACGGCCTGCGTGATGCGGCGCTGAAGGCTATCGAAAATGTTAGCTGGATTCCTGACTGGGGGCAGGCGCGGATTCGCTCAATGGTGGAAGGGCGACCGGACTGGTGTATCTCGCGCCAGCGCACCTGGGGTGTGCCCATCACCCTGTTTATTCACAAACAAAGCAGCAAGCTGCATCCGCGTTCGGCTGAATTGATTGAAGCCGTGGCGAAACGTATCGAAGAAAAAGGCATCGATGCCTGGTTCTCGCTGGAAGTAAAAGAATTACTCGGGGATGAGGCTGAGGAGTATGAAAAAGTCACCGATACTCTGGATGTCTGGTTTGACTCCGGCGTAACTCACTTTGCTGTATTGAACCAGCGTGAAGGCCTTAGCGATTATCCTGTTGCCGATCTGTACCTTGAAGGATCCGATCAGCATCGCGGCTGGTTTCAGTCTTCGCTGATGACATCGGTGGCGATGGAAGGCGTCGCGCCCTATAAGTCGGTGTTGACTCACGGTTTTACCGTGGACGCCAAAGGGCAGAAAATGTCCAAGTCCCGGGGCAATGTGATGGCTCCGCAGAAAGTGATCAAAAATCTGGGTGCTGACATTATTCGTCTGTGGGTAGCCTCGACCGATTATCGTGGCGAGATGACGGTCTCCGATGAAATTCTTAAACGCACTTCCGATGCCTACCGCCGTATTCGCAATACGGCACGTTACCTGTTGTCCAATCTGAACGGTTTTGATCCGGCCACCGATATGCTGACAACGGACAAAATGCTGTCGCTGGATAAATGGGCAGTGGCGCAGACTCGGCGGCTGCAACAGCAGATCACAGCGGCCTACAACGACTATGAATTTCACACCATTTATCAATTAGTGCATAATTTCTGCGCGGTTGAACTGGGCAGCTTTTATCTCGATATCACCAAGGATCGCCAGTACACCACCCAGGCCGACAGCATTGCCCGGCGTTCGGCGCAAACGGCGATGTACCATATCATCGAATCACTGGTGCGCTGGCTGGCGCCTATCCTGAGTTTTACAGCGGAAGATATCTGGCAGGCCATGCCGGGCTATCGCAATGAATCCGTGTTGTTAAATACCTGGTATGACTTGCCGGATATGTATGCCTCGACGGGTGAAGAACAGGAGGCGATGGATTACTGGCAGAAAGTGATTGCTGTACGTGATGCGGTGAATAAGGAGCTGGAAAAACTGCGCGTAGCCGGTGAAATAGGTTCCGGGCTGGCGGCTGAAGTTACCGTGCATTGCGGCCGGGAAATCTATGATGTGCTGGCTGCGCTTGAAGACGAGCTGCGGTTTGTTTTCATTACTTCCACGGCGGACATCGCTCTGTATGAAACTCCGGTGGCCAACGCCGAACATTACACGCTGGAAAGCAATGATGAAATCTGGATTTCAGTCAATGCTTCCGCCGAGGCTAAATGTGTACGCTGCTGGCATCACCGTGCCGATGTGGGCAGTAACGACAAGCATCCTGAACTGTGTGGCCGTTGCGTGGAAAACATCGAAGGTGATGGTGAGCAACGTTTCTATGCATAAAAAACAAGTAGGTTGGGCAGTATCCAATGTTAAAGTGGCTGTGGCTATCTGGTCTGGTTATTGTTCTTGATCAAATCAGCAAATACATGGCCATACATATGTTGGAGATGTTTCAAGCTTACACGTTAGTGCACATGTTTAACTTGAAGCTGATGCTTAACACCGATGCCTCCTTTAGTTTTCTGAGTGATGCGGGGGGCTGGCAACGCTGGTTTTTTACGCTTATTGCTGTGGTTATCAGCGTTGTCATCTTTACCTGGATACGTCGCTTGGGTTCAGATCAGCATCTTCAGGCAGCAGCCCTGTCTTTGGTGCTGGGTGGAGCCTTGGGTAATGTCATCGATCGCCTGTTGCTGGGGCATGTAGTGGATTTTATCCAGATCTATTATGACCGTTGGTACTGGCCGGCGTTTAATCTTGCCGATTCGGCCATTACCCTCGGTGTTGGCCTGTTGATACTGGATAGCCTGCGGCATAAAGCGCCAGCCAAAACAAAAGACAAAACGCAGAAATTACCGTAAATCATCGTTTATGCCGAGCTTCCTTCGACAGGCTTCCTTCGACAAGCTTCCTTCGACAAGCTCAGGATGAACGGAGAGTATTTCAGGATGAACGGAGAGTATTAAAGTATCAGAGTAACTATACTCACTCCATCATTAAATAAGCAGCACACCCTGCATTGAGAGTTAAAAACATATACCCGGTGTGAGGAATGAGTGGTTACGTATCAGCAACAGTTATTTAGAGTGAATATGATGTCGAATATTGAACCCCTGTGTGTAGGCGAGGACTGTGAAGTCCTGCTCAACTTTACCCTGAGTCTGACGGATGGCACGGTGGTGGATGCTACGGAAGAAAACCAGCCCATGCGTCTGCGGATTGGCGATGGCAGCCTGATTGCGGGCCTGGAACAAAGCTTGTTCGGTATGAAATCCGGTGATCATCAATGCCTGTTAATCGATCCCCGTGATGCCTTTGGTTTTCCGGATGAGACCAACTTGCATGAAATGTCGCGTGCTGAATTTTCCGGGGAGATCGAATTGCAGGCAGGCTTGATTATCGGTTTTAGTACGCCGGCCGGTGATGACGTGCCTGGCACCATCAAAGATATAAAGGGGGATACCGTACTGGTTGATTTCAATCATCCGTTGGCCGGGCGTGAAATTATTTTTGATGTGGAAGTCCTTGATGTTACACGGGCCGATTCCTGAGCATAAATGCAAAATGAATTCTGATAGCATCAAAGTTACTCTGGCGAATCCACGCGGATTTTGCGCCGGCGTTGATCGGGCGATTGAAATCGTTGAACGGGCGCTGGAGCTGTTTGAACATCCCGTCTATGTTCGGCATGAGGTGGTGCATAATCGCTATGTCGTTCAGCACCTGAATGAAAATGGTGCAGTCTTTGTCAATGAGTTGAATGAGGTTCCAGACGGGGCAACGGTAATATTCAGTGCTCACGGGGTGCCAAAGGCTGTCTATGAAGAAGCACAGCAACGAGGGCTGAAGGTATTTGACGCCACCTGCCCATTGGTAACTAAGGTTCATATGGAAGTGCTGCGTTACAGCAAGGCCGAATATGACTGTATTTTGATTGGCCACGCGGGGCATCCTGAAGTCGAGGGCACTATGGGTCAGTTCGATGCATCCTTCGGCAAACAGATTTATCTTGTCGAAAATATCGATGATGTGCAGACGCTTGAAATACATGATCCGATCAGGTTGGCCTATGTTAGCCAGACCACACTGTCGTTGGATGATACGGCTGAAATTATCGATGCCCTGCGCAAACGGTTTCCCGAGATCAGTGGGCCGAAGAAAAATGATATTTGCTATGCCACCCAGAATCGCCAGGATGCAGTAAAACAACTGGCGGCGCAGTGCGACCTGGTGCTGGTGGTGGGATCGCCAAACAGTTCCAATTCAAACCGTTTGCGAGAAGTGGCCGAGAGACTGAATGTCCCCGCCTACCTTATCGATAATGAAACTGAAATAAAAAGAGACTGGCTCAAAGGAAAAAAATCGATTGGCCTGAGTGCGGGGGCCTCAGCCCCCGAGGTTCTGGTTAACAATGTTATTGCGCGGCTGAAGGAATGGGGTGTGAGTGCTGTAGTGCAGGATATGGGCAGTGAAGAGAATGTTGTTTTTTCTTTGCCGCAGGATCTAAAGAAAACGATAGATAAGTAAGTTTTCTGGTTTCCACTTGCCTGCGTGAGAATCAGCGATCCTTCGACAAGCTCAGGGCGAACGGTCGTTTAAGCCGTCTTCACCTTCCTTCGACAGGCTCAGGGCGAACGGTCGTTTAAGCAGTCTTCACCTTCCTTCGACAAGCTCAGGGCGAACAGTTGTTTGGTCAGCCCTCATGTTTGAGTGCGCATTGTCGAATCCGTTCGTGGTGAGTTTATCGCCCCCCCGTTCGTGGTGAGTTTATCGCCTCCCCGTTCGTGGTGAGCTTGTCGAACCATGAATGGGGTTGATTGAGTTTGTTTAA
>UOFZ01000051.1_pt1 | contig 9666 bp, 7 predicted proteins | sample 1989551 | NCBI WGS metagenome assembly UOFZ01 (sample SAMEA4712198, study PRJEB27164) | hydrothermal vent metagenome | biome: marine basaltic hydrothermal vent biome; feature: marine hydrothermal vent; material: mineral | place: Pacific Ocean | collected 2011-06-14/2011-07-23 | depth 1691 m
GGCTGGAAATACGCCCTGCCGGCCTATGCCGCCGCCAGCTTTGTAGGCTGGAGCAGAATCAGGGCAAACAAACATTATCCTGTCGATGTATTTGCCGGTGCCGCAATCGGAATCCTCAGCAATTATATTTTACCTCGCCCTACAAAGGTGCCACGCTCACACCCTATGTAGAAAAAGATACCCTTGGCCTTAGCCTGTCGATGAAATGGTAGCCATAATTAAGCATTACAACAGGATCGCATCGACTAATAATTTAACCTAACATGAACCTAACAGGGAACCCGGCCCGGATTCGACATCAGTCACGATAATGAAGAAGCAAAAAATAATACATGCAAGTGGCATTCTGCTTTTTATCAGCCTGTTTGCGACTCCCATACTGGCAACCCAGCTTGATACCACTCAGGAGACAACGGTTGTTCGCATCGGCGTACTGGCTTATCGTGGCTATAAACAGGCATTGCAACGCTGGTCGCCGACGGCCAATTATCTGTCGTCAAGGATCGCAGGCTGCCATTTTGAAATCGTACCGCTTTACCTGAACGATATACGCAAGGCCGTACGTAACGCTAACATTCAGTTCACACTGACAAACCCCGGCAACTATGCCGACCTGGAAACGCGTTTCGGGATATCACGTATTGCTACATTGCAGTCACGCGAGGGATCGCAGATTCGGGTTCGTTACGGCGCCGTTATCATAACGCGTGCCGACAACACGGCCATAAACCGTCTGGAAGATCTCAAAGACAAAAGCTTCATGGCCGTCAGCGCCGAGGCCTTCGGCGGCTTTCAAATGGCCTGGCGTGAACTGGCCGATCACGGTATCGATCCGTTTAGGGATTTAGGTGAACTCCGGTTTGCCGGATTTCCACAGGACAAGATCGTGCTCGCGGTAGAAAATGCCAGCGTTGATGCCGCCACCGTCCGGGCTGAAACCTTTGCCCGTATGGTGGAATCCGGCATGGTCAATGCGGCAGACTTCCGCATCCTTAATCCACAACACAATCCCGGCAGTCCATTTCCGTTAAGCACGCGCCTCTATCCGGAATGGCCATTTGCAACTCTCAAGGAGACACCTCGAAAACTGGCCACCCAGGTAACCCTGGCCTTGCTGTCCATGCCGGACAACCATCCTGCCGCATTGGCAGCCCACAGTGCCGGCTGGACGATACCGCTTGACTATTCACCGGTAACAGCTCTCATGCGCAGTCTTAAAATCGGACCCTATGAGGTTTTGCGCGAGACATCGCTGTGGGCTTTGATGAAACATTATGCCTACTGGTTCATCGCTGCGGGTATCACCCTGCTGGGGTTAATCACGCTAAACAGCTATGTTACACGCACCAACCACCGCTTGCGTGAAACCGAACGCAACCTGCGCTCTGAAATCAGCCAGCGTGAAGCCTCGCAGGCAGCGCTGACACGCTACCGTGACAACCTCGAAGAACAGGTCATGGCACGCACCCGTGATTTACACCAAACCAATCAGGCCCTGGAAAAAAGTCGCGTGGCCCTGCGCAAGCTGGTTAAAATCACCAGCGCACCGGATCTGAATCACGAGCAACGCCTGCAACAACTGCTGGAAACAGGCCGAAAATATTTCGAACTGGATGTTGCGGTACTGGCCAGCATTGACGGTGATGAACATCGAATCTGTACCACCGCCGGTGATCCGAAACTGGTGCCGGAAATCCGCGGCCCGCTCAACCAGCGCTGTGCGACCTATCTGGTCGAACACCTGAGCGAACCCCTTGATGTTCCCGATGTAGTCAACTATACCAGCGCGGATTCCTCCTGCTGCAAACAGGGTTGGCGCAGTTACCTCGGTATCGGCGTTATGCTGGAAGGCCGGATTCATTGCACACTTGAATTCGCGGGTACCAAAATGCGCCATTCCCGTCTCAGCCAGTGGGACCACGAACTTCTTAAAGTCATGGCACAGTGGATTGCCGACGAGCTGGAGCGGCAAATAGCATACGAGGCACAACGCCGCCACGAGACTGAATTTGCACGCGTATCCCGCATGAGCGCCATAGGTGAAATGGCCGCCAGTCTGGCGCACGAATTGAACCAGCCGCTAACCGCCACCATCAATTACAACAATGGCTGCCTGCGGATACTCAAAAATTCCCAGCCAGATACGGCAAAATTGATTCAGGGTCTTGAGCGTGCGGTTGAAGGCGCCACCATGGCCGCAGATATTATTCGTCATATTCGGCAATTTGTACAAAAAGGTGAGGAACGTTACGGCCAGGTCGATATCAACCAGGCCGTACGCAATGTAACCACACTGATCAACCATGAAATTCGACGCCATGAGATAGAGCTTGTTTTCGATCTCGATCCCGATATTCAACCTGTCGCCGGCAACCTGATTCAGATAGAGCAGGTCATTCTGAATTTTATACGCAACGGTATTGAAGCCATGGATCAGATGAATAAGCACCACCGCCGACTAACCATTAAAACACAAGCAATGCCATCCGGCATGATTCGTCTTGCTGTCAGTGACGATGGCGAAGGCATAGAAAAAGCTATTCTGCCTAAAATTTTCGATGCCTTTTTTAGCACCAAGGCCGAAGGCATGGGTTTTGGCCTCTCCATCAGCCGTTCAATTATTGAATCTCACCAGGGTCGTATCAGCGCCTGCACCCGGGACCAGGGGGGCGCTGAATTCACCTTCGAACTGCCAGCAACAGCGGAGACTTAAAATAATGACTACCTCGACTGTATATATTATTGATGATGACAGTATGGCGCGGGAATCACTTAAATGGCTGATTGAATCCGCCGTCCTGCCAGTGCAGGTTTATGCCAGCGGTCTGGAATTCCTTGACCAGGTCGAGACAAGCATGTCCGGCTGTGTGCTGCTCGATGTGCGCATGCCGGAAATTAACGGTATGGAACTGTTCACCCGGCTCAAACAACGCGAGATTCTGCTGCCGGTTATTATCGTCACCGGCCATGCCGATGTTGCTATGGCCGTGCGCGCCATGAAAGCCGGTGCCTATGACTTTATTGAGAAACCCTACAACGATGCCTTGATGCTGGAACGGGTACAGCATGCTATCACCTATGACCAGGACAAGCGCCGCAACCAGCAACGTGTCGCGGCCATTAAGGCCTGCGCCGATCAACTGACACCACGCGAACAGGAAGTCATGCGCTACGTACTAAACTCAACTCAAAGCAAGGTTATTGCTGCCGAACTCGGTATCAGTATCAAAACCGTTGAACTGCACCGCGCCAATCTTATGACCAAGATGCAGGCCAGAACCCCGGCTGAACTGGTCCGCCAGGTATTGATTGCCGATCTTGAATAAACCGCCTGTATCAGTATTATTTTCTTCAATCCAAGCCGGCATCCTTTCATCAAGGCATGGTCTACTAGGGTCAACCCTAGGCGGTTATCGGGTCAACCACGATTTTGTCCTCCCTCCTGTTGTCCTAGACTGTCCACCTCACACCCCATTCGTCTAAATACAGAGGAGAAAGGATATGTCAAAAATAATAAATACCGGTCGGGCCACGACTCTGGTAATGGTGCTTGCGCTATGCGGATTTATGAGTACGACAGCACTGGCCGGTAAAGATGTTGGCAAGGGGCATGATCACCGCACCTTCCAGGTTGATGGCAAAATCGCCTATGGAAAAGTCGGCGACTCCTATACGGCCGATCTGGTTATATATCTGGCGGGCAATCAGTTTATGGTGATGGAGGATCTGATCAGCACTTTTCAAAAACATAATCCCGATATCAAGTCGGTGTTCGTAGAAACCATTCCGCCAGGCCAGATCCTTAAAGGGCAAATTCTGAAGCAGGGTAAGATCGCCGGCCAAAAAATTGCCCGGAATCCCGACCTGTTTGCCAGCGTCAACGTCAACCATCTCAAAAAGCTGCACAGCAAAAATCTAATGAACGATTACATGATCTACACCCACAACAAGCTGGCACTGGAAGTACTGGAGGGCAACCCCAAGCACATCAAGGGGCCGAGAGATCTGGCTCGTGACGACATCGTGGTAACGCTACCCAATCCCTTGACCGAAGGCATATTTAAATTCTATGGCTCTGAAATGCTCAAGATGCTGGGTATCTACAAAAAGGTGACCGATGGCAAAAAGTGCAAGAGTTGCTGGGCCGTCAAAGACAAAACCTGGTTCACCTCGCGTCATCACCGCGAAACACCAATACGCCTGTTGCAAGGCAAGACCGATGTCGGCCTGGTATGGACCACAGAAATCACCTATCAACGGCAAATCGGCCGCAAGATCGAAGGCATCAACATCCCCGCCCCTTACAACATGGCCGACAAGGTGGCCTATGTTATCGGTTCTTTGAAAACCGCGCGTAACCCTTACAATGCAGTACGTTTCCTGTCTTTCCTGGGTACCGACGAAGCCCAGGATATCTATGCAAAACACGGGTTCATCAAAGCGAATCAGAGAGAACTGCGACTCAAGCCGCTGACCTAAAAGTAAAAAAAGCCGTTCGGCGCGTAGTTGGAAGTAGATGCTCCTTAAACGCCCCTCCTCATAGAGGGGAAGCGTTTAAGGCATCGTTTTATTTATCCTGTAAACTCGATCACAACCCGCAAACCAGGGCTGTTATCCTCAAGCTGGAGCCTGGCTTTGTGCAAATCAGCAACTGCCTTCACCAGACTTAACCCCAATCCATTTCCGGGCGTGCTGCGTGCATTTTCCAGTCGAACGAATCGACGCGTGACATTCTCTTTTTGATCCGCCGGGATCCCCGGACCATTGTCACTGACACATAGCTGTATTTTCCCTTCCTGATGTCTTGCTTCAAGCTGAATCAGGCCGCCTTTTTGCGTAAACTTAAATGCATTATCCAACAGGTTGGTAATAGCCTGCGCCAGTAATTGCCGATTTCCCTTTACCTTCAAGCCGTTTTCGATCGCCGCCTTGAATTGCCATTTATGTTCGCTCGCCTGGTCTTCATAGAGTGCATACACATCCTGAAGCAGGACGGAAAGATTCACCTCTCCCCATTCGCCCCGGTAACTGCCAGCCTCCGCCTGGGCGATCTCCAGCAAGGCGTTGAAGGTTTGCATCAGTTCCTCGACATCGCTTTTCGTTTCCTGCATGGCGCGCCGATATTCTTCGTTGTCTCTTGAATCCAGCAGCGTGACTTCGATCCGGTTGCGCATACGCGCCAGCGGCCTGCGTAAATCATGGGCGATGTTATCCGTTACCTGACGCATCCCCATAAGCAGAATTTCGATCCGCGCCAACATGTTGTTGATATGACCGGCAAGTTCATCAAATTCATCATGCTGCCCACTCAGTGGCACCCGATGCGAGAGATCACCTTCGGTTACTCTTTCTGCCGTTTCATTGATCAGATCGACCCTGGCTAACAGGGTGCGTCCCAGGCGCCAGCCCATGATCAGCGCCAGGCCGACAGACACCACGATAATGACGGCCATGGTGGCCAGGCTGAATTCACGCAAGTCTTCAGCCTGACGTACCGCCTGCGCCACCAGCAGGCGCGTACCATCCGCCAGAACTAGACCGATCATTGGCCAGTAGCCATCCTTGTCGGCCATGTGAGTCGGGATCAGATCATCCTCAATCCAGATGTTATGCACATGCCCATCCGCTTTCAGCGTCGGTGGCCAGCCATTGAGATTACCTGTCTGTCTGCCGGAACCGGGTTCCTGCAATAAGTAATAACGCTGATTTTCACCCACGATATCACTGACAGATTTAACCGCTGTCTCCAGTCGTCGTCGGCCCTGCTCCCGATCCAGCATGGCCAGTTTGTGAATTTCATGCTCCAGACCGGCGGCCACCTGCGCATCGACATAACGACCGGTAGACCAGTAAAGTACAGCCAGTCCCAGAGCAATGAGTACGGCATAGAACATCGCATAGCGCAGAGCCAGGCGCATGGCGGTAGTGTGTAATAACCTACGCGATTTCATCGAGCTTATAGCCCATGCCCCGAATAGTATGTAACAGCGGGCGTTCGAAACCCTTGTCAATCTTTGCCCGCAGGCGGCTGATCTGGGTATCGATGACATTGGTCTGGGGATCGAAGTTGAAATCCCACACCCCTTCCAGAAGCATGGTTCGTGTTACAACCTGCCCCGTATGACGCATGAGAAATTCTAACAGCCGCTGTTCGCGCGGTTGCAGATAAATATTTTTTCCGGCGCGGGTCACTTTATGGCTAAGCAGATCCAGTTCCAGATCGGCAATGCACAGGCGGGTAGATGCCGTAGTTTGATGATGAAGTCGCCGATAAAGGCCCTCCAGCCGGGCCAGTAATTCCGTGAAGGCGTAGGGCTTAACCAGATAATCATCACCCCCGGCATGTAACCCCTCGACCCGGTCATCCACCTCGCCCAACGCACTCAGTATCAATACAGGCGTCATATTTTCGTCCGCACGCAGCATACGAATAATTGAGATGCCATCCCGCCGAGGTAACATTCGATCCACCACCAGTACATCGTAACTGCCGCTCAGGGCCAGATGCAGCCCGGTCTCGCCATCGGCAGCATGATCGACCACATGCCCGGCTTCATCAAGGCCCTTTATCAGGTAGGTAGCCGCACCTCCATCATCTTCTATCAGCAAAATGCGCATGCAAGTATGATAGAACATTCTGACGATGATTGATCTTACTATTTGGCAAACAAGCCAGCCGCAGGGCAAGCGGAGTCTTAGAAAATCAGCGCAACTATTTTTTGCATTTTTACAGTTCGTGCGCCATCCGCCGACCTTCTTTTTCATCCACAAACAACAGCAGCAAGCCACCCAGAATAAACAACAGGCCGACGGAAAGAATCCCCATGCGGGGGCTGCCGCTTAGCAGGCCCACCGTGCCCATCATGATGGGACCCAGCACGGCGGCAAACTTGCCCATCATATTATAAAAACCAAAGAACTCGGCGGATTTGTCCGGCGGAATAATGCGTGCATAAAAGGAGCGGCTGAGGGACTGTACCCCACCCTGCACCAGACCAATGGCTATAGCGAGAATATAGAACTCCAGGCTGCTATCCATGAAATAAGCCCAGACCGTGACTAACATATAAACGCTCAGCGCGATCAGGATGCCGCGTTTGGCACCATAATGCTTACCCAACAGACCGAAGCCCAGGGCGGCCGGAAAACCGACGAACTGGGTGATCAACAGCGCAATAATCAAACCCTCAGAATCCAGACCAATGGACATGCCGTAATCCACCGCCATGCGAATAATCGTGTCCACACCATCGATATACAGCCAGTAGGCGAGCAAAAACATAAACACCACTCTTAACTTCCTGACTTCGTGAAACGTATGCAGCAACTGCCGCAGACCCTGGCGGATAGCCAGGCCGGGTTTTCCGGAGGTGCAGAGCTTTTCAGGGACCCACAGAAACAGGGGAATAGAAAACAGCGCCCACCAGATCGCTACGGTCAAAAAAGAAAAACGCACGGCTTCTGCCGCATTGACAAAACCGAAGGCCTCGGGCCAAAGGGTCATGGCTACATCAAAAGCAAATAGCAGGCCACCGCCCAGATAGCCCATACCAAATCCGAAAGCCGATACCACATCCAGCTCATCTTCTCTGGCGATACCCATGATCAGGGCATCATAGAACACCCCACTGCCCATGAAACCCAACATGGCAAACAGGAAACAGCACAACGCCAGCAACCATTCCCCCTGGGCTACGCCGTAAAGCCCAGCCGTCATCAACACCCCAAGACTGGCAAACAGGAACAGTAGTTTCTTGCGCAACTGCCCGGCATCGGCAATTGCACCCAGTACCGGCGCGAGCAATACAATCAGCAGCCCGGCGAAAGAATTAGCCAGACTAAGGTGGAAAGTGCTTTCCGTAACCGGAATATGACTACTCCAGTATTGCTTGAAAAACAGGGGAAAAAACCCCGCCATCACCACGGTTGCGAAGGCCGAATTGGCCCAGTCATAGCAGGCCCAGGCAAGGATCTGACGATTGAGTATATGACGCATTAGGATAGTAAGGCCCCTGGTTCATTCATCCGTTCATAATAAACTCTTTAACACTGCTCAGAACAGACAGGTCAAAGCAAAAACGAGAATATCACGAAGTTATAAGGTTATATATTAATAGCCACCGACCTCCTGGCAAGCGTTCATAGACCCTCTGCTTTCACTCAGGGAACTTTATCGAACCGCACTCTCAGAATGATTCCAGGCCCAGATAAGACTGTCTTTTTTATCATCCCCAGGTGTCATTCAGATCTGATTTCAGGTAAATTACGTTAATGGAATTAAGACATTGTATTGATCGCACAGGCTATTTCACTATCACCGACAGACTATCTGCAACAGATTCCTCGATTACACGGCCCTTTTAATAAAACGGAAGCATATTTTTCTGAGGCTATGAGTGAAAATGAATTAAAAACCAGCATTGATGGCCTGAGGGTGGGCATGTATGTAACCCGCCTTGAACGCCCCTGGCTTGAAACGCCCTTCCCTCTGCAGGGACTGCATATAGAATCCGAAAAAGACATCGATATGCTCAGGCGTTACACCAGTTATGTGTATGTGGATACAATCCGGGGGCCATCTCCACCCGCCGAATTCTGGATCACCAACGATTCTGATCAACTGCAATTGCAGAGTCGGGAGCCGCTCCCGATAAAGGTATTTAAAAACAGACCGGATAACGAATATACCAAATTAAAAAAATGTTTTTATGAAATAAAGTCTTCGTTTGATCATGAATTCCGGAACGCCAAAGAGATCCAGAAAAAAATAAATTCAAGTCTCAAGAAAATTCTTAATGATCTGCAACAGGGAAAATCACTCGATATCGAACTGGTAAAAGAGGGAGTGGAAGCGACAGTTGGCAGTATTATTCGAAATCCCTCGGCCTTCGCCTTACTGCTCCAAATTGAAAAATCAGACAAATATATCTACAGTCATGCATTAGGCACCTCCGTCTGGTGTGCGCAATTTGGGCGTCATCTTGGCCTTGAGCGAAAAGACATCAATAATCTTGCACTGGGCGGCATGCTGCTTGATGTCGGCAAGGTGAAATTACCCAAGGCTCTGCTTAATAAAAAAGATACCCTCTCGCCAGAGGAATGCACCTTGATCCAGAAGCATGTGGATTACGGCGTAAAAATACTGGCACAATCAAAGTCTGTCCCTCCTTCGGTTTTACGCATGGTGGCCACACACCATGAACGCGCAGATGGATCCGGCTATCCTCAGGGGCTGAATAACGATTTAATTCCAATTTACGGTCGAATTGCCGGTATTGTCGACAGTTATGATGCCATGACCACCCGCAAACCTTATAGCGAAATTGTTTTTACTCCTCACGAAGCTATCCATGAGCTTTATAATTGCCGTGATACTATTTTTCAGACGGAGTTAATCGAGCAGTTCATCCAGACGGTGGGCCTGTATCCAACTGGTTCGCTGGTGGAATGCAATTCAGGGGAAGTCGGCATCGTACTGGAGGTCAATGATCTGAAAAGGCTTTTTCCCACCGTCATGCTGGTGCTTGACAAGGACAAACATCCAATGAAAGAATTCAAAAAGATCAATTTATCAAAACAGGAAAACTCTGGCCTGAAAGTGGTAAAAGGCCTGCCATACGGAGCGCACGGCATCAAAATGGATCAGCTGTTCTTATAACTCTCCCA
>UOFZ01000074.1_pt1 | contig 9542 bp, 6 predicted proteins | sample 1989551 | NCBI WGS metagenome assembly UOFZ01 (sample SAMEA4712198, study PRJEB27164) | hydrothermal vent metagenome | biome: marine basaltic hydrothermal vent biome; feature: marine hydrothermal vent; material: mineral | place: Pacific Ocean | collected 2011-06-14/2011-07-23 | depth 1691 m
CTGCTCGCCGACAGGGCAAAAGCCATATCAATCTGTTACATGATGGACTTCGGTTTTTTCTGATTATTTTTAAGGTCGGTACGCTCTATTCCCCGCTCAAGATTTTCATGCCTATCAGTGTTTTCTTTTTTCTCATGAGCGTTGGTTATTATAGTTATACTTATTTTACTACGGCCAGATTCACCAACATGGGGCTGCTGTTATTTGTCACCTCAGTGCTAGTTTTTCTCATTGGCCTGGTTTCCGAGCAGATCACGACCCTGATGTATCAGAACCAGCATGTGGATAATGAAAGCTGAACCGGAGGTAGTCACCAGTACCTGCACATGGCTGAGGCGACTGCGTGACAGGCTTAAATACACCGTTATACATCCGCAATGGCAGGCTAACCGTCTGCATCGACAGTCACAACGAATTCTTTCTACTATCGAGAATGCCCTGGTGCTGGATGTTGGCAGTGGCAATGCATCCTATCGTATAGCCAAAAGTAATCGCCTTGTGCGCATTGATTATCCCGAAACAGGAAAACATTATCGAAACAGGCCGGATGTTCATGCCGACGCAAGGACTCTGCCCTTTGCTACGGCATCGGTGGATACAGTATTCTTGCTGGAAGTACTCGAACACATAACGGATACAGATCAGGTTCTAACGGAGATTAAGCGGGTGCTGAAACCGGGCGGAATACTGTATATTTCAGCTCCTTTTATCTACCCTGCACATGATCTTCCGCATGACTATTTCCGTTTCAGTGTGGAAGGGTTGCAATATCTTTTAAAAAAACAGGATATGCAACCTGAAATCGTTCAGCGGCATGGCAATTCTGTGGTGACCCTGTTGCAATTGGGGAATCTGGTGTTGCTGGAGTCAGTCAGATGTTTACTGGAACGAAATCGCCTGCTGGCCGCAGCTTGTTTTTTTTTACTGTACCCTCTGTGCCTGCTGAATAATATGTTCAGTATTCCGGCAAGCTGGTTTCATTGGCCGAGTCGTTTGTATCTAGGTTGTTTTATCAAGGCGGTGAAGTCTCGAGGTCAACGTTCATCTGTATGAGGCTCCTGGTACTTACGACCTCCTATCCCCTGACTCCTGAGTCGGTCAGCGGCATATTTGTTAAACGCCTGTTACTGGGGTTTCCCGATGACGTAGAGTGCCAGGTTTTGACGCCTTATGATCCATGCGCAAGCGTTATTTACTCAGATAAAAAGAATATCCGCATAAACACCTTTCGCTATGCGCCGGGATTTCTATCGAATCTGGCGCATCGGCCTGGCGGCATACCGGTTGCTTTAAAACAAAACCGATTTTTTTACCTGGTGGTGCCATTTTTTCTGCTGACTATGCTGGTGGCCACTTTTCGGCATGCGCGCAAAGTAGATGTCATTCATGCTAACTGGGCGATTAGTGGTGCGATTGCCGGTTTTGCAGGCTGGATAACGGGGACTCCGGTAGTTACAACCCTGCGGGGTTCTGATATCCCACAAGGCAAGGCAAGATTTTTCAGCGGCTGGTTATTATTGAAAACCCTGTCATTAAGTACCAGGGTGGTGACTGTTAGCGAAGCTTTTGCGCAGAAAATGAAACAGGAATTTCCGTGCTTTGCCGATAAAATCATGATGATTGAAAATGGTGTGGGTGATGAATTTTTATCCATTGCAGCCACGCGAATAACACCGGGAAAGGTGATTAATCTACTGTCAATTGGTAGCCTGATACCACGCAAGGGGATGTTACATATTCTTGAAGCTTTAGCGGGGCTGGCTAAGGAGCATCCTTTTATATTACGCCTTGCGGGAGATGGGCCACTGCGAGAACAATTGGAAAAAAAGGCGCGGGAACTGGGGATTGAAAAGCAGGTGGAATTTTTGGGCAGTGTTGATGCCGAGAAGATTCCGGCCTTGCTGAAGCAGGCACATGTGTTTGTGCTGGCAAGCCACTGGGAGGGTCGCCCAAATGCCGTGCTTGAAGCTATGGCTGCGGGTCTTCCGGTTATTGCTTCGGATATTGATGGTGTGAACGAACTGGTGGTTGAGGGGCAGACAGGTCTGTTATTCAGGGATGGCGATAGTGATGCGCTTAGGGAGTGCATCGAACGGATCATGGCAGATCCTGCGCAGGCGGCTGTGTATGGCCAGGCTGGATCTTTGAGAATTGCTGAAAAAGGCTTGCAATGGCGCAATACTGCCCAGCGTTATATGCAACTATACAGGACCTGCTCAGCTGTAGAGACAGGTAAAAAAGGCTGATGTGCGGAATAGTTTTTATTCATAATCACAGGATTAAGCAATCGTTGCTGCAGGAAAGAATGCAGCAGGCACTGGCGCGGCTTGCACACCGTGGTCCCGATGAGTCAGGACGCTGGTTCAATAATTCGCTGGGTATTGGTCATGTTCGCTTATCAATACTGGATCTGTCAGCTAGCCAACAGCCCATGACGGATCCTTCCGGGCGGTACGTGCTTAGCTATAACGGTGAGATTTATAATTATCATCACTTGCGCAGGGAACTGGAAGAACAGTGGACCTTTAGCAGCCAGGGTGATACCGAAGTTCTGCTGGCAGGGCTAATTATTCAGGGCGAGTCGTTTTTGCAACGCCTTGAAGGTATGTGGGCCTTTGCCCTGTGGGATAGTCAGGCGCAAAACTTGCTGCTGGCAAGAGACCGGATGGGTAAGAAACCCCTGTTTTATCATTTGCAGGGAGAAAGCATGAGTTGTGCTTCGGAACTGCCGGCGCTGGCAGCTCTGGATGGTGGCCGTTGGCATGAAGATCTGGACAGTAGTGCAGATTATTTACGTTATGGTTATTATCTACCGGGTATGACGGCCTACCAGAATGTGAGGGAGGTATTACCTGGCCATGTATTACACTGGCAGCCAGGTTCAGATATTCGGCAACAGGCATATTGGTCGCTGGTAGTGGGTGGGTTTCAGGGTTCAAAACAACAGGCGCAGGAAAGCCTGCGGGAACGGCTGGAAGCTGCCGTGCGTGCGCGCATGGTGGCCGATGTCGAAGTCGGGGCCTTCCTTTCTGGCGGTATTGATTCCTCCCTGGTGGTAGGACTGTTATGTCAGGAACCTGGAATAAAGCCCAAAACTTTTACTATTGGCTTTGCTGAAAATTCTTATGATGAGCGGCGCTTTGCCCGCCAAATTGCGGATTTCTATGAAACCGAACATTATGAAGAAGTTCTCGGCGAATGCGACAGTGATAATCTGAAAACGCTTATCATGGATCACGTCGGTCAGCCCTTTGCCGATTCCTCCTTATTGCCGACTTCGCTGCTGGCGAATATGACTGCCCGACATGTCAAGGTAGCCCTGTCCGGGGATGGTGCCGATGAATTGTTCAGCGGTTATCAGCGTTATCAGGGACGTGCCTTGTTGCGCTGGTATTTTCGTATGCCACGATTTTTACAGCGGCGCATTGAGCAGAGCATTGAGGCTTTGCCTGAACCCGCAGTGCATCACAGTCGCAGTCTGCTCAAGAAAGCACACCTGTTCTATGATCTAATCAAACGACAGGAAAGCGAAACGCCTTATATTGCACCGACCAACTATGCTGATCATGTGTTTGCCCGTTTGGTTCCCTCCATTGCAGAGCGGGGCCACCATCCCCCTTTAATTCCGGCAGCAGCCAGGGCGGATACTATTATGGAAATGATGGCGGCTGATGCGGCAGTTTATCTACCCCAGGATATTCTGCTTAAAGTCGATCGGGCAAGTATGGCCAGTTCCCTGGAAGTGCGCGCACCTTTTCTGGATACACGAGTGGTGGAGCTGGCTTTTTCCCTTCCCAGAAACTGGCATCGCAGAGGCTATTCGGGCAAGCACATGTTACGGGAAACTTTTTCCGATTTATTACCGGCAGCAATCTGGAAACGTAGAAAACAGGGGTTTGGCGTACCTGTTGATAAGTGGTTCCGAGGCAAGCTGGGGAAAGAACTGCGGGAATTGTTACATAAGCAGAATGCGCATCCGTTTAATACTTCTGAAGTATTGTTGATGCTGGATGAGCATTGCCTGGGTCAAAGAGATCGCGGTTACCGGCTCTGGAATATCTATGTTTATCTATTCTGGAAGGAACATGCTGCATGGCTGTAGTCTTGACCAGCTATTACCGCCCCCGGCCGGGCGGCTGCTGCAAGCGTTATTTTCGGGCTATTCGAGCCTTGCTTGAGCAGGGACATACGGTGCATTATCTGGCCGTTTGTCCCTTTCCGGTTAACCACCCTGATTGTCATTTCCATCGTTTTCCCTGGCCGCAGAATAAAACAGAGAATCTTCTTTTCTGGGGTATGTTTTTTCTGTTTGCGCCGGTGCAATTGCTGTTTCTGGGGCTGAGACAGCGGGTGACGCATCTGTTTGCCTTTGATTCCCTGTATGTCTTTCTGCTGCAGCCACTACGCATTTTGAAACGGATTCCTTTATCATTTTTTGTGCGTGGTGATGCAGTGGAACAGCATCGCTTAAAAGATCATGGAAAATTTATTATCCTGGCCGAAGCAGTCACTGAAGCTCTGGCTATTGCGCATGTGCGAATGTACAGCGTTGCTGAAACCCTGCAAAAAAATATTCTTTGTCGCCATCGATTCTTTCGACCGGAGCATGTGCAGGTGTTTCCTAACGAAATCCCACAACTGAAGCTTATTAGTCATAAGCTGTCTAGCCCTATGCATATGGCCTGCGTCGGGATACTGGAAAAACGTAAAAATCAGTCGTTGATCATTGACTGTATGGCGCATATCGATGCTGCATCAGCAAAACTTTATCTTTATGGAACAGGTCCGGCTGAAGCTGAGTTTAAGGAACAGGCCGATAATCTTCAGTTGCAAAATCAGATTGTGTTTGCAGGTTGGGTGGATGCGGATCTGTTTTGGCCGCAGGTCGATTTGCTACTGTTTCCCTCCCTGCTCGAAGGTGCACCGAACGCCATGTTGGAAGCGATTGCCTGTGGTGTTGCCGTACTGGCCAGCGATATCCCCGAGCACCGGGAGATTCTGCCCCATGCCAGCCTGCTGGATCCGACCGACAGCCAGGCATGGACTAAACGTATACAAAGCATCATTCAGAAAAAGGAGACCATGCTGTTTCCACTTAGGCAGGAGCAGGCAGAATATACACGCCGCCTGCGTTTTGACTGGGATGCTGAGGTGGTAAAAAAAATCCTGGACAGTTGATGTGATATCAGGCTTTGTCGGAGCTTACCGTTTCGATCACATCTTGCCATTGACGCATAACTTTCTCCAGTGAAAACCGTTCTTTCACATCTTTTGCTCGATCGCCCAGAGACTGGCGCAGTTTTCTATCTTGTATCAGTTTTGTTATGGCCTGCGTCAGCGCCTGGCTATCCTGTGCCGGAACCAGCAATCCATCAACACCATGGTGAATAATTTCTGCCGGGCCGCTGGGGCAGTCAAAACTGATCACCGCAACACCGGCGCGCATAGCCTCCAGCAGAGCGTTGGGAAAACCCTCGTAGCGGGAAGAGAGGATGAAGATTTCAGCCTGTTCGAGTATCTGATCCGAAGGACTAATTCGTCCCGGCATATGCAGGCGATGGTCAATCCCAAGTTTTTTGGCCTGTTGCTGTAATCGATTTCGTTCCGAGCCGTCTCCCAAAATAATCAGTTCCCAGTGATTGAAATCTTCTGCCAGACTGGCAAAGGCAGACAAAAGTGTATCGAAACCTTTCTGGGGAACCATGCGTCCCATGGCAACGATGTATTGTTCTGGCAGAACGATGGGGCAGTTTAAACGATGTGTCTGTTGCTTTGATTCCAGTGGATTGGGAATGATGGTGATGCGATCATCAGGCAGATATCGCTTGGCCCAGTTTCGGACAGTTTCAGTTTGTACTACAAGAATATTTGCATATGGGTACATGAGCCGACGGAGAATATTCCAGAAAATACCAATGTGATGCCATTCAGGGTCGATGCGCTCGGATATGATGACCGGGATGGTCAGCCAGTGCGTTGCGACCAGTGTTGCTACATTCATTCTGTCCATAAAGCAGATGACAGCATCAGGCTGACTCTCTTTGATGATTCTGCGAATCCATAACAAGCGAAGAAAGTGTTTTTTAAATGTTCCCCATAGTGAATTGGAACCATGCAGGAGTCCCAGAGCATGACGCTGAATTTTGGGATCAAGGGCGTAGAAATCCCCTTCTATGGCATCAAGAGTCAGAAAATGAATGCAGTGTCCGTGCGATGCCCAGTAGTTGGCCATGATAGAGAGTACGCGTTCGGCTCCACCTGCAGAGAGAGAGGAAGTGACAATGGTTAATTGCACGTTGATCCCGTTGTCGGTTGTTGATTTATTTTGTGCTGAATAAAATGTTGAATATACCCGGCAATGAAAAACAGTGATACAAAATAAACAATCGAGGTTGACAGGGCAATGCCAGCAAGGCCGATATATTTCATCAATATCAGATTACCTGCGATATTGATCAGCAGGTTAAGGGCGCTTATTTTCATCAGAATTTGATTGCAGGAGAGGGCGCTTAAGAGCTGGGCCCCCATGATGCCGATGATATAAAAGGGAAGCTGTAGCAGATAGAAGATCTGAACATGGGCTACCAGTTGGGTATCACCCGCATCAAAGGCTCCCCGCTGAAACAGAAGTTCAATTAAGGGGGCTGAAAAATAAATAAGAATCCCGCAAAAAGGGATCGTCAGAGCAAGGATCAGGCGGCTATAGGTACGAAAGGTGTGCAGAATACCGGGCCAGTCTTCGTTGGCAACCTGGCGGGAAAAATGTGGCAGAACCGCCGTGCCCAGGGCCATGGCGCCGACTCCGGTGAGTAGCCCAATAATTCGGCTGGCATAATTCAGGCTGGATACGCTACCGGGATCGAGCATGGCTGCCATGCCCTGGTCGACAATGATAGTACTGCTCATTAGTACCATACCGGCAGCCATCGGCATAAATTGCTGAATGACGTTTCTAATGGGGGCTGTCAGTCCCTGCCAATGAGGAAATACAGCTAGGCCGATACGTTTGACTGCAAAACTTAAAAGCAGAAATTCGGCAATGAAGCCGGTTATTGTGCCGCTTGCAAGAGCATAGATCCCCCATTGTTTACCCGCAAGCAGTAACAGGCTAATAGCGCCAAGATGAATCAGGGCGGGGGCGATGGCGACCACGACAAAATGTTCCTCTGTATTCAATATCGCGCCCCAGATAGCTGAGAGAGTGCTGAATATCAGAACCGGCAGCAGGAGGAAAAGCAGGTTTCTGCTTAGCAGCAGTTTTTCGTCGCTGAAACCTGCGGCGAACCACTGGATAATTAAGGGTGCAGCCAGGGCCAGTATAATGACGCTGGCGATGAGTACAAGGAGGCTAAGAAACAGTATCCCGGAAAGGAATTCCCGGCGTTCCTTTATTTTGTTTTGAGTACGGATGCGAACGAGTACGGGAATTAACGATGCACGCAGGGAACCGGAAAGAATATTGATTACAAATGCGGGTAGCAGAAAGGCAATAATGAAGGCATCAAGTTTGTCTCCCGTGCCAAATTGATAGGCAGTAAGCAGTTCCTTGAGAATGGCTACCAGTTTACCCAGCAGAGTGAACAGGCCAATACTCAGTGTGGCAGAGAAAATTCGATGATTAACAGATTGATGACTCCAGTGGAGCCAGCGTTCTGAAAAAAGTTTCATTTTTCCTGTCATGGATGTGAAGCAATTGATAAGGCAATATGTTTTTCACTCATGAGCCTGATGCCCCATTATGGTATAGGTTATAAGGTGGATTTGCGCTTGTCTTTATAGCTGGAAATACGATCTCTGGTTTCAAGAACTTTATCAGTTAGAATGCCGAATAACTTTATGCTTACCAGTCTTAGTTTAGAATAGGTTTTTCTGGCTTGCTTAAGCTTTCCCTGGGCAAGATAAACTTCGATTTTGCTGATGTAGGGAGAAATGTGATTGGGAGACAGTTTGATGGATATATCCAGTTGTTGTAAAGCTTCATTGAATCTGCCTTGTACTGCCAGGTTGCTGCCCAGAAAATACCGGTATTGGGCGAGGTTGCTGACTTGAAGAACGACCCTGTTCCATTTTTCCATAATAGCTTGTATTTCTTTACAGTTTGAAGCAATACATTTATTCATGGAATGAAACAGGTTAGAGAGCAAAATACTGTTTGGATTATATCTGATTGTATCATCTATTTGTTTAAGCAAAGACTGTGGTGGGGTTAGTTTTATCAGTTGCATATTCATATAGATTTTCACAGGATAACCTGGTTCATGCGGATCTAATGACGAGGCTCTCTGGAGCGATGCTATAGCTTCGGTATAGTTACCTTTTTCTACATAAACATTAGACAGTGCAGCCCATGCGCGTGGGGATTCAGGATGGTTCTCAACATGGGCGACAAGAAGTGACGGTAGATTTCGCCATTGATAACTGCGGATAGTGGTGCTGATGGCAAAAACAAGTATAAGGGTTGGTATGAGCAGCCAGATTCGTTTGTCCTTGTATTCCGCATGTAGCCAGAGCAGGAATTGGATAATTATGAGGATGATCCCCAGACTGGCCAGATAGTTGCGGTGCTCATATATCAGCTCAAAGGGATAGACTGTGGATTCCAGCGCATGGCTGGCAAAGAACCAGAGCAGGCCAAGTGAGAGTAGAGGTTGGCGGCGTAGCGTAAGCAGGGCCAGCAGGAGCAGGGCTGCGATAGAAACTACAGCCGGGAGAGTGGTCCAGGGCTGTAGAAGCGTATGCGAAATGGCGAAATCATCATGGTAGAGGCCAAAAGATGACAGTCGGGGAATGAAAATTTGTCCGATATAGAACACTAGCACCCGGGTTTCGGTTAACAGGCGTTCCATCAACGTGAAGTCTCGGGAGGCATATGCCGGCAGGGAATAGCGGAGGGCGGCGACAATGAGCAACACGGCCAGGAGGCTGATGCTGATCAAAATCAGCCAGCGTGGAGCGCGTGTCAGTTTGGGCCAGTATTTCCAGGGAAAGGCTGTTGGGAACAGAACCAGCTCCAGTACCAGGATATACAGGGGCAGCAGAAAGCCGGTTTCTTTGCTCAGAAGTGCCAGCACGCCCGAAAAGGGAATAGTGGTGAACCAGATCCATCTTGTACGTGCCTGCTGTGTTGTGCGTGCTTTTAGGTAAGCGATCAGCGCCAACAGCATAAACAGTGCTGCTAGCGAGGTCATGCGCTGCACGATATAAAGTACACTGGTGAGTTGTATAGGGTGGCATACCCATAGCAATGCTGTGAGGCCGGCCAGAAGCGTAATAGCGTTTGGCTGAGTTAAATTTTCCAGGGGCCGGGCGGGGTGTGCCTGCAGGCGCAAAAACACGAGCCGTACAAACCAGAATATCAGCAGGCCATTGAGAGTATGGATGACAACATTGAACAGTTTGAAGCCGTAGGGATTGTTTGCGCCATCGCTGAAATAATAGTTAAGTGCAAAGCTGATGGCGGCGATCGGGCGACCCAGAATGCCGGAAGAAAGAGAGTTGGCGGCTTCGTGCAGGGTGCTGAATGACAGATCCTGAGCATGGAT
>UOFZ01000122.1_pt1 | contig 9474 bp, 7 predicted proteins | sample 1989551 | NCBI WGS metagenome assembly UOFZ01 (sample SAMEA4712198, study PRJEB27164) | hydrothermal vent metagenome | biome: marine basaltic hydrothermal vent biome; feature: marine hydrothermal vent; material: mineral | place: Pacific Ocean | collected 2011-06-14/2011-07-23 | depth 1691 m
AAAAAATAAGAACGGCCTGTGTTATAAACACAGGCCGTTATTTTATCCATCTACCAAACTAACTAGCCACGGACTGTCGGCCATGCCGGTAAGCCAGCATTCATCTATCGCCAAAGAGGGTATGCCCCTCCTTATTGCGGCCATTATTGGCGCCTTGCTGCTGCAGGTTTTTTACGGCGGCATTACCTGGCCATCCTGGTTGCTGGTGTTTGCGCTCGGCTGGCTGTTGCGGGATCCGCAGCGCAGCACACCGGCTTCGCCACTAGGCATTGTTGCGCCTGTGGATGGTAAAGTCATCGCCGTTGAAAACACCAAAGATCCCTACCTGTCGCGTGATTCGCTGAAAATCAGCATCCGTATGCCCCTCTACGGTACGTTTACCCTGCGCAGTGTTACCGAAGGTAATATCATCCAGCACTGGATGGACGAAACGGTTCCGCGCGGCAGCGGTCATACCCATGCGGTCTGGCTACAGACGGATGAAGAAGATGATGTGGTGCTGGCCCTGCACCCCGGGCGTTTTTTTGGCCGCATTGCCTGCTATCTTTCCACCGGTGATCGTGTGGGTCAGGGACGGCGCTGTGGCTATATCCCGCTGGGGGCGAAACTGGATGTTTATTTGCCTGTGGATTGCCCGGTAAAAGTCAGGGTGGGTGAAAAAGTCTGGGGCGGGGAATCTATTCTTGCGCAATTCATTCACCGGACACCAAATTAATATATTTGTAACTTCTCGCCCCGTCGATTGTAGAATTGTACCTGATTCGTCATTCCGGCTAAATGCATGCCGGAATGACGAGTATCCGGGGGGGCAGTTCAGTATACTTAAAGACCGTTCGTCCTGAGCTTGTCGAAGGAAGCTTGTCGAAGGAAGCTTGTCGAAGGAAGCTTGTCGAAGGAAGCTTGTCGAATACCTCGACTGTAATGTAAAACACGTAATTTACAGACTTATATACACCGCCAAAACGGGTTATGCTCCAGCTATGACTGAGCTCAGACACAAACCACATCGTCACCGCGGCATCTATCTGTTGCCGAACCTATTTACTACTGCGGCCCTGTTTTCTGGCTTTTACGCGATTGTTGCGGCCATGCAAAACCGTTTCGAAGCGGCGGCCGTGGCCATCTTTGTGGCTATGTTGCTGGATGGCCTGGATGGCCGGGTAGCACGTCTGACCAATACCCAGAGCGACTTCGGTGCTGAATACGACAGCCTTTCTGATATGGTGTCGTTCGGTCTGGCACCGTCGCTGGTTATCTATCAGTGGGCACTGTCGGAAATGGGCAAGGCCGGTTGGCTGGCCGCCTTTGTTTACACCGCAGGCGCGGCCCTGCGTCTGGCGCGTTTCAATACCCAGGTGGGGACTGCCGACAAGCGTTATTTTCAGGGGCTGGCCAGTCCTGCCGCGGCGGCGATCGTTGCCGGCATGGTCTGGGTGGGCAATGACTATGGCCTGCAGGGCAAGGGCATCAATCTGGCCGCCTGGACCCTGACTTTATTGATGGGGCTGTTGATGGTCAGCAATGTGCGTTATCACAGCTTCAAAGGTATAAATTTCAAAGACCGCGTGCCGTTTGTCAGTGTCCTGTTTATCGTGCTGGTGATTGTTCTAGTCTCTTATGATCCGCCGGTTGTCCTGTTTTCCGTATTTTTACTTTATGCGCTGTCCGGCCCGGTCTGGACCCTGATGTTATTGCGCCAGCGGCGGGCTGAACGCATGGTCCAGCGTAGCAGTGAAATCCAGCCGACTGAGGATGTTAAAAAAAATAATGCCGATGACTTTGAAAAATGAATGGATTCCCGCTATAGTTGTTGCCAGAGAATATTAATGATGACGACAGGCAATCAAAATAATCAAATCCAGACAATGTCTGCCCAGCATGGGGCGGCAGCAGTCTCCTTATGCCTACTCTCTCTACGACTCCTGCCCGCCCGGGCAACTATCTAATTCCTCGCGCGGGAATACGCGCACCTAACCCCAATTTCTGTTTTATCTCATACATAATGAGAGAGTTAGCTTTCGCGGGTGCGCATGGCATAATGGCGTCCGTGCAGGAGAATTGAAATGTCAGTGACAAATACGACCAGTGATAAATTGATTATTTTTGATACCACCTTACGTGATGGTGAGCAGAGTCCCGGCGCCTCCATGACCATGGATGAAAAGGTGCGTATTGCCCGGGCCCTGGAAAAAATGCACGTCGATGTGATTGAAGCCGGATTCCCGGTTGCAAGCAAGGGCGATTTCGAAGCGGTGCAGGCCGTAGCCGAGGCGGTGAAAGACAGTACCATCTGTGGTTTGGCGCGAGCGCTGGACAAGGATATCGAACGCGCGGGTGAAGCGCTTAAACCGGCTAATTCAGGGCGCATCCATACCTTCATTGCTACTTCGCCCATCCATATGAAAAGCAAGTTGCGCATGAGTCCCGAACAGGTGCTGGAACAGGCGGTGCGGGCAGTGAAAAAAGCCCGGCAGTATACCGACAACGTGGAGTTTTCGCCGGAAGACGCAGGGCGCTCGGATCTGGATTTTCTTTGCCAGGTGCTGGAAGCGGTGATCGCTGCCGGCGCGACCACGGTGAACATTCCCGATACGGTGGGTTACAACATTCCTTCGCAGTTTGGCGCCCTGATTCACAACCTGCGTGAGCGTGTTCCCAATTCGGACCGAGCGATATTCTCGGTGCACTGCCATAATGATCTTGGCCTGGCCACCGCCAACTCCCTGGCTGCAGTCATGAACGGCGCGCGTCAGGTGGAATGCACCATCAATGGCCTGGGTGAACGTGCCGGCAACGCCTCTTTGGAAGAAGTGGCGATGACGGTGAAAACCCGCCGTGATATTTTTCCCTGTTCGGTGGATCATCTGGACACCACCCAGATCATGAGTTGTTCTCGTCTGGTGTCCGGCATTACCGGGTTCGCAGTGCAGCCGAACAAGGCTATCGTTGGCGCCAACGCCTTTGCGCATGAGTCCGGTATTCATCAGGACGGGGTGCTCAAGCATCGTGAGACCTATGAGATCATGCGTGCCCAGGATGTGGGGTTGACCACCAACCGCATGGTGCTGGGCAAGCATTCCGGCCGCAACGCCTTTCGTACACGGATGAAGGAGTTGGGCGTGGAATTCAAGTCCGAGTCAGAGTTGAACGAGGCTTTTTCCCGTTTCAAGGAGCTGGCCGACAAGAAGCATGAAATCTACGACGATGATTTGCAGGCGCTGGTTACTGAAGCCTGTGTTGAAGCCGGTAATGAATGGGTGAAATTGGTGGCGCTGAAAGTTTGTTCGGAAACCGGTGAAACACCGGTGGCTACAATTTCTATCGGTGTGAATGGTGAGGAAAAAGAAAGTACCAGTGAAGGTAGTGGGCCGGTGGATGCGGCGTTCAAGGCAATTGAAAAGATCATGAATAGCGGCACTGAACTGTTGCTGTACTCGGTCAACAATATCACTAATGGCACCGACTCGCAGGGCGAGGTTACTGTGCGTCTGGAAAAAGGCGGACGCATCGTCAACGGTCAGGGTGCCGATACCGATATTGTGATTGCCTCAGCCAGGGCCTATGTCAATGCTCTGAACAAGATCATGGAGCCGGAAGCGCGTTCGCATCCACAGACGGGGGATGTGTAACATCCCCCGTCTCAGGGGCGGGGGACGAGTGGTGAGGGCCGGGAAAAACCCCTTGCAGGTTGGGCTGAACGAAGTGAAGCCCAACAGCACTTCAATGCTTGTTCCTTGCTAATGGTTTAATGAGTTATTTTTTATGACAAACCTTACGAGCAAACAACAGGAATACCTGAGTGCCATGGGCATCGATGTCTGGTTGCCGAAAGATGCGGCGCCAGAGGAGACTCAGACCGCAGGATGGGTAGAGCAAAGCGCGAAGTCCGGTAGGGAAACCCATCACCATCAAGAAGAGATCAAGTCCATCTCATCCACCGAGGAGGATGTCCCCGTAGGGGTTGAGCCAGATGAGACCCTTCGACAGGAATCCCCTCAACGCGAACCTCGCCAGGACAATGACATATCAACCCTGGACTGGGAAGCCCTGCAAACCCGCGTGGCTGAATGCCGCCTGTGTGAACTGCATAAGACCCGCACCCAAACGGTTTTCGGCGTCGGCAAGCGCAATGCCGACTGGCTGATCATCGGCGAGGCGCCCGGCGCGGATGAGGATCGTCAGGGCGAACCCTTCGTCGGTCGTGCCGGACAATTGCTCAATGCCATGCTGCAGGCGCTGGATCTCCAACGCGAGGATGTTTATATCGCCAATATTCTCAAATGCCGACCGCCGCAAAACCGGGATCCGAAAGCAGAAGAGGTACTGCACTGCAGCCCCTGGCTGGAGCGTCAAATCCAGCTGATTCAGCCGAAAGTGATTTTGGCGCTGGGGCGTATCGCTGCCCAGAAACTATTACAGACCAACACCAGTCTCGGACGTTTACGGGGCAGGCTGCACCATATCGAGAGCACCGCCGCGCCGGTGATCGTAACCTATCACCCGGCCTATCTGCTGCGTTCACCGCTGGAAAAACGCAAAAGCTGGGAGGATCTGCTATTTGCAAAAAAGACGCTGGAAGCGGGTGATTCATGAGTGCAGTTATGAAGCCGCAGCATGATGGCCTGTTGCCCATGCGCGAGGGCGATCTTGATGAGGTGATGGCGATAGAAACCGCTGTTTACCCCTTCCCCTGGACCGAGGGCATTTTTGCCGACTGCATCAAGGTCGGATACAGTTGCTGGGTTTACCGTGAAGAGAGTGATATCAGAGGCTACTGCGTGATGGCGCTGGGTCCGGGCGAGGCGCATATTCTCACCCTTTGTGTGCATCCCGATTTTCAACGTCGAGGGCTGGCGCGCAGGATTATGACGTTCATGCTCAAGCTGGCCCAAAAATGGCAGGCTGAAACCATGCATCTTGAGGTGCGTCCCAGCAATCACGCCGCTATCGAGCTGTATGCTTCGTTGGGTTTTACTGAAGTCGGGCGGCGACCCAACTACTATCCAGCAGAAAACGACAGCCGCGAGGATGCGTTGATTATGACCCTCTCGCTGAGCTAATCGGCTAGAATTGCTGCCTTTTCAGCTTCTCTCCGCTATATCACTTTGAAGAAGGAAGTGCAGGTGTAGGTTTTCCTTCCAGTCCGGCATTAACCAGTCCCGCCAGAAAATCAGCAAAGGGTATGATATTCTGGCCAACGCTGGCCTCTTCCAGTGCTGCCAGATATTCGTCACGCCGTTCCAATGGGACAACCGTCCAGGGATAGCCGCCACTGGCCAGCATTACGTTCATTAAAAAACGACCCATGCGCCCGTTGCCATCCATATAAGGATGGATATACACAAACATAAAATGTCCCAGTACAACTCGAACAGCCGGGTTGGGTTCTTCCTTGATGAGATCGAAAAGCGCAGGCATAAGATCACGTACCGCGTCCCGGTTTGGCGGTGTGTGTTGGGAGTAGCGGATATAGACTTGATCATTACGATAACCGGCAAGATCAGCAATGTCCAAAATGCCAGCCGTAATACTGGGCGCGAACAGTTCCCGGTACCATGTACCGTGATCATTATCGACAACAATGCCGGGGTTTTCGTTCTTGAGGACGCTGGTAACGCTTTCTTTGACGGCCTGAAAAGCCAGATAGTAGCCTCGTGCCGCCATGGCATTACGTTGTTCCCGGTCTTCTTCGTTATCGTCCGGGTTCCAGCTTTGCTGACGTACGCGCTCAATCAATTCGGAGCTGACGCGATAACCCTCAATCGACAGGGAGTGATAGGCATCAGTGACATAGACATCGTCAACATGTTGCATGTAAGTCTTGATGTCTTTGGGTATGCCCGGCGCTTCCGGGAATCGTTCGATAACAGGATTGCGCATTGCATGCCACATCAGGCGCAGGCGATTAACGTAAGGGGATTGTTCTCTGCCGGACAGAATGGCAGGCGGTTTAGTTTCAAACGGATCAGATTCTCGTACGTCATAATCGGCGGCGCGCATGGTTGCAACAATATCGTCGGCAATACGATCACGGCTAATATTGCGGAATGCGCCAGCCAAACGACCGGCGATGGTGGTGTGTCCGCCTTTCAGGAGCTTTGCAAGGATTTCAGAGGCATCGGAAATTGTAGATAGTGCAGCGCGAATATCGGTCGGATTTTGTTGGAATAATCCAGGCGAACAATCGATCAAGGCCGGGACCAGGGCATAGTGACGAAGGCCATTTACTGTTTCTATGTCCTGCTTCTCTGGCATGCTGTAACGGACTGTCAGGAGTGAGGTGTCATGTGGGAGTGCTGTGATCTTGTTATCTCCCTTTGGCGAACGCACCAAAAGCTGGCGCGGCACGCTTTTGTTGCCCGCATGCAATAACAGGGATTGTTCTGGTGACAGGCACCAGTCTGTGCCGAAACGTTCATTCAGATACGAGGCGCAAAAATTCCAGAATGAGGCATACCATGCTGTACTTTCCCCGGCTACTTCGCCGGGGCGTGACGGGATGTACCATCCCTTCATGACGGGTTGCAGAAAGCCGTTCTTAACAAGACGCTCCCGGTCGGTACGTTCCAGGTCGCTGGAGCGGATAGCGACGACCCCATGATCCTGAAGTGCCTTCAAGGTTTCAAGAGATCGTGCGAGTTTTTCTGATGGGGCTGCCATTTTTTACGTTCTCTTCATCGGTTATTAGGTTGGCTTGATTCTAGGTTATGATGCTGTATATATCATAGGTTATTATGTTGTACCATTAACAGGGAATCATGTCGAGCTAAAAATAGGGTTTTCTGAAAGTCCAGCAGTTGGTTGACCTGGCGTTTGTTTCTCTATCTTGCTGAGAAGGCTGATCATGACTGGTTCAATTATCTAGAACTGGAGAAAGTTAATCTGGGATCAGGTAAGAGAAGTATCGTTAAAGATGGGGTTTACGTTTCGAAGTATCAAATAACCGTACCCAAAGAGCTTGAGGCTGATCATGAATGAAGTCTACACAAAGCAGGTAAAGCTCTTACTTGATGTATTGCCCGAGGTCGCCAGGGAAAACATTTTGCTTTGATTAGCTGTAACCGACCAACCCACGAGCTTCTAAATAACGGTTCCAAATACCAGTACACTTTAAGAATTACCGTTCGTCCTGAGCTTGTCGAAGGAAGCTTGTCGAAGGAAGCTTGTCGAAGGAAGCTTGTCGAAGGACAAGCAGATTAAGCACTCTATTCGCAGCATTTCCACGCTCATGGTTCGACAAGGCTCTCCTGCAAGTCAGTTTGATGGAATGGCGACGATAGCATTTAGCTATGAGGATTTTGAGCAGACACGTCTCAAGCTAATCAGCGAAATCCATACTTGTCTGACGGATGCAGATAAGGATTTTATTCTCAGCGTTAACCGCCTGGAGCCAGATTGGGGAATTTACGATTTTCAGGATTTTCCCTCAGTAAAGTGGAAGCTGGCCAATTTGGCGACTTTCAAAGAGAAGCGCCCGGAAGATCACCAGCAGCACTGTACGAAGTTGGAAAAGATATTAAGTAGCAATTTATAGGGTGTGCAACTTGGGATATAATGACCAACTATTTTTCAAGCGCTTTGACGGAGGTTTTGTTGGCTTAGTCTCAGGTTCTGGGTGGTCCTTACTGTCGATATCAAGGCTTAAGAGTTATATTTATTATTGTGTACATAACTGTGTACATATTTGGAGAAAAGAGTTTGTCAGACAGTAATTTTATCAATGAAATCAATAGGAGACGCACGTTTGCTATCATCTCCCACCCGGATGCGGGCAAGACTACCCTGACCGAAAAATTGCTGCTTTACGGACGCGCCATCCAGCAGGCCGGTACGGTCAAGGGACGCAAGGCTGATCGGCATGCCACTTCGGACTGGATGGCGATGGAAAAAGAGCGGGGTATTTCCGTGACCTCGGCGGTGATGCAGTTTCCCTACAAGGAAAAGATCATCAACCTGCTGGATACCCCGGGGCATGAAGATTTTTCTGAAGACACCTATCGCACCCTGACTGCCGTGGATTCAGCTCTGATGGTGATCGATTCGGCCAAGGGCGTCGAAGCGCGTACCATCAAGCTGATGGAAGTCTGCCGTTTGCGTACCACGCCGATCCTGACCTTTATTAACAAGCTGGATCGGGAAGGCCGTGATCCCATCGAACTGATGGATGAGGTGGAATCGGTGCTCAATATCCAGTGTGCGCCCGTGACCTGGCCTATTGGCATGGGCAAGCAGTTCAAAGGCGTGTTCCATCTTTATAACGATAGCATCCACCTGTACAGTGCCACGCACGGCGGCAAAATTCAGACGGGGGAAGTGATTCAGGGATTGGACAATCCCTTGCTGGATGAGGTGCTGGGTGCTGCTGCCGATGAGCTGCGTGAGGAAATTGAACTGGTTCGCGGTGCCAGTCATGAATTTAATCTGGAGGCCTTTCTGGCGGGCAAACTCTGTCCGGTTTTTTTCGGCTCCGCCATCAATAACTTCGGTATTGAAGAGCTGCTGGACTATTTTGTCGAATATGCGCCTGCGCCTCTGCCGCGTGATACGCAACTGCGGCAAGTGCAGCCGGATGAAGAGGACTTCAGTGGCTTCGTTTTCAAGATCCAGGCGAACATGGATCCCCAGCACCGGGATCGCATTGCCTTTTTACGCGTTTGTTCCGGGCACTATGAAAAGGGCATGAAAATGCGCCATGTGCGTATCGGCAAGGATGTCAAGATTGCCAACGCCCTGACCTTTATGGCCAGTGAACGCGAGCATGTGGAAAATGCCTGGCCCGGTGATATTATTGGTCTGTACAACCACGGCACTATCCGCATCGGCGATGCCTTTACTCTGGGTGAAGAGCTCAAGTTTACCGGGATTCCCAATTTTGCGCCGGAACTGTTCCGCCGTGTGCGTCTGCGTGATCCACTGAAAATGAAAGCCCTGCAAAAAGGCCTGGATCAGCTCAGCGAAGAAGGCGCCTCGCAACTTTTCAAACCCCTGACCAATAATGATCTGGTAGTCGGTGCAGTGGGGGTATTGCAGTTTGACGTGGTCGCCTTCCGTTTGAAACACGAGTACAACGTAGAGTGTTCATTTGAGGCGGTAAATGTGCAGGCGGCACGCTGGGTGATCTGTGATGACGAACAAATGTTGGCGGACTTCAAAAAGAAAGCCGCCGAGAACCTGGCGCTGGATTCTTCCAGCAGCCTTACCTACATCGCGCCTACGCGGATCAACCTGCAACTTATTCAGGAACGCTGGCCGGAAATTGAATTTCACGCGACGCGAGAACACTAGAATTCAGTGACTAAATAGCTGTTCCAAATACCAGTACAGTTTTGGAAAAACCGTTCGTCCTGAGCTTGTCGAAGGAAGCTTGTCGAAGGAAGCTTGTCGAAGGACAAACATTTATTTACAGTGTTTCCACGTTCATGGTTCGACAAGGCTCTCCTGAGCGAAGCCGAAGCCTGTCGTGAGTTTCATCGA